>JGI24702J35022_10001773_pt1 | contig 13328 bp, 10 predicted proteins | sample TergutTh196P4_FD_35022 | JGI IMG/M metagenome (IMG submission 35022)
GGCGGCGGCGAGGCGATAGGGTCGTACACGGGCCCGCTGTACTACCACCGCACGGCGGAGATCGCGGCGAGGTATCCGGCCTTGATGGAATGCGTCGGCGAGGTGGTGGCGCGGGTCATCGAGATCGAGCTGAAGCGCGGCGACACGAGGACGCCGGTCAGCGGGCTCGCCAAAGCCGTACGGCGGCACGAGGGCGCGGGGACGTTCGCCGAGATACTCGTGGCGCTCGGCAAGGAGACGCTCACCCGCGGGTACACCTACGGCGACGACTGCACCAAGCGCGACGTGCTCTCCAGCCTGCTCAAGTCCTGCGTCCCCGCCCCCGGCGATGACGCCAGCACGCTCAAGGCGGCCCTGCGGGACAGGGTGCCGGAGAAGCGCCTGCTGGAGGCCGCGATGTACGCCCCGGCGTGGATCCCCATAATCGAGGACCTTCTCGGCTGGACGGGGCTCAGGTCGGCGGCGTGGTACTTCCATGCGCACACGAGGGACAGCTACATCCCCATCGTCACCAGCGGGACCGTGGGGATGGGGTTCTATGCGCACACCGGGGACAGCTATTCGGTGGACTTCGAGACGGAGGTCGCCCGGTTCTCCCCCATCGAGAGGGGGGACTTCCAGCGCGGCGCCTTCGACATAGACTGGTTCCGGGAGGCGTACGGGGCGCTCGGCGCGGAGCGCTTCGACATGCTCTACGACTGCGCGAAGTACATATCCAACGGCGCAGCGCACAGGCGCGCGCAGCTCTTCGCCGACGCGGCCCTCGGCAAGCTCTCCCTCGACGACCTGGAGAAGCAGGTCCGCGACAAGCGCAACAAGGACCTGCTGCTCAGCTACGGGCTGGTCCCGCCTTCCCGGGACAGGGCGCGGGACGCCCTCCGCCGGTACGACTTCATCAACGAGTTCCTGAGGGAGAGCCGCAATTTCGGCTCTCAGAGGCAGGCCTCCGAGAAGGAGGCGGCGGAGGTCGCGCTCGACAATCTCGCCCACAACATGGGCTACGCCGACGCGCAGCGCTTCGGCTGGAGGATGGAGATGGAGAAGGCCGATTCCGTCAGGAAGTACTTCACCCCCCGCGTCGTCGGGGACGTGACGCTGTCCCTCGAGATGGACGACGCCGGGCAGGCGGCCCTCGCCGTGGCCAAGGGCGGCAAGAGGCTGGGCTCCGTCCCGGCGGCGGTCAAGAAGGACGCCTACGTCAAGGAGATAAACGATGCCAAGGCGTCCCTGAAGGCACAGTTCTCCCGCGCCAGGAGGAGCCTCGAGAACGCCATGGAGGGCAGGGACGCCTTCACCATGGGGGAGGTGTCCATGCTGGGGGGCCACCCCGTGATAGGCCCCATGCTGGGGAGGCTCGTGCTCAAATGCGGCGGCGAGCTGGGGCTCCCCGACGGCGACGCCCTGAGGCGCCATGACGGCTCCCTCTACGTGCCGGGCGAGGACGCCGCCCTGACGATCGCGCACTGTTACGACCTGTTCGCCTCGGGCGGATGGACGGACTGGCAGCGCCACGCCTTCGAGAACGGGCTGGTCCAGCCCTTCAAGCAGATCTTCAGGGAGCTGTACACCGTCAACGAGGACGAGAGGTCCGAGAAGACGGTGTCCCGCCGCTACGCGGGGAACCAGGTCCAGCCGAGGAAGGCCGCGGCGCTGCTCAAGGGCCGCGGGTGGACGGTCGATTACGACGAAGGGCTGCAGAAGGTGCGCCATAAGGAGAACGTCGTCGTGTCCATGCGCGCCCTGGCGGACTGGTTCTCCCCCTCTGATGTGGAGGCGCCCACGCTGGAGGCCGTCGTGTTCAGCGACCGCAGGACGGGGAGGCCGCTGGAGATAGGCGCGCTCGACCCGGTTCTGTTCTCGGAGGTCATGCGGGACATAGACCTCGCGGTCAGCGTCGCCCACGTCGGGGGCGTGGACCCGATGGCGAGCCATTCGACCGTGGAGATGCGCGCCGTCATAGTGGCCGAGAGCGCGCGCCTGATGAAGCTCGGGAACGTCGCCGTCGACGGCCGCCACGCCCGCATCGCGGGCTCCATGGGCGATTACTCCGTGCACCTCGGCAGCGGGCAGGCGCACATGACGGGCCACGGGGCGCTGAACATCCTGCCGGTCCACAGCCAGCACCGCGGCAGGCTCTTCCTGCCGTTCCTGGACGAGGACCCCAAGACCGCCGAGATCGTGGCCAAGGTCCTGCTGCTCGCCGAGGACGGCAAGATAAAGGACCCGACCGTGGCGGCGCAGATAAGGGGGTGAGCGGCGGCGGGCGGCGCCCCGCCCCGAACGCCCCCGCCAAGAAAATAATATATCCGTCGGGGCGATTAAGCGGCATGGCATTGACGAAGCACGACAAGGCGGCAGAGGTGTGCGGCGTGGCAGGCTGCGGGAAGGAGGCGGAGAGGTCCATAAGCATGAAGCAGTTCTCCAAATCGTCCTTGAAGCTCGAGGACGCCGGGGCCAGGAGCGCCCGCCTCTGCAAGGAGCATTACAAAGAGTTCAAGAAGGAGACGAAGTCGAGCCGGGAGCTCGACCAGTACTACTGAGCGGGTGGCGCATGCTGGAGATCCTTTTCCTCGGCACGGGGGCGAGCATCCCCTCAAGGGAGAGGGCCATGCCCTCCGTGGCGGTCCGCTGCGGGGGCGAGATAGCCCTCTTCGACTGCGGGGAGGGGACCCAGAGGCAGCTGGTCATGTCGCCGTTCTCCTTCATGAAGGTGAAGGGGATATTCATAACCCACATGCACGGCGACCACTTCCTCGGCCTCCCGGGGCTGCTCCAGACGATGGGGCTGCTGGGCAGGAAGGAGAAGCTGCTGGTGCGCGGGCCGCCGGGGCTGTCCGCAGGTCTCGACGCCGTGTTCTCGGTGTGCGAGGGGGCCATGGGGTACGAGGTCGACGTGGCCGAGGTGTCCCACGGTGACACGACCGAGTTCGGCGGTTTCTCCGTGTCAGCGTTCGGGACCGACCACACCGTCCCGTCCTTCGGCTACAAGATGTCCGAGAGGGACGCCAAGGGCAGGTTCGACAAGAAGAGGGCGTCGGAGCTGGGTCTGTCCCCTGGACCCGACTACTCCAGGCTCCAGGCGGGCGAGACCGTGAGGGGGGTGGAGCCCCGGATGGTGATCGGGCCCCCGAGGCCCGGGTCCACCCTGGTCTACACGGGCGACACCGTCCCCTGCGCAGGGCTGGCCGAGGCCGCCATGGGGGCGGACGCGCTCATACACGAGTCCACATTCCTGGAGAGGGAGTCGGGCATAGCCGCGGAGCGCAAGCACTCCACCGCCCTCCAGGCGGCTGAGGCGGCCGCGAGGTGCGGCTGCGGGGCGCTGTTCCTGATACACATAAGCAACAGGTACGAGGACAAAAGCGTCGTGGAGGGGGAGGCAAGGGCGGTGTTCGCGAACTCCGTCGCCCCGGATGACATGAGCCTATACAAGATACCGGGCAGGGCGAGGTGAGGGGGCGCCGCCCCGCCCGCGCCGGCGCCAGTTGGATAATAAGCATAAAATAATACAGGCATAATACTTTAACAAAAGGGCAGGCGACTGCTACGCCGACCGAAAAGGTTTCACGGTGCACCGAGAGGGACGAAAATGGCTAAGAAGAACATATATGTGAGCGGCATCAACGAGATACCAGTGCCGAAAAGGAACGTCGAGATTGTGGAGAGGAAGGGGATAGGGCATCCCGACAGCGTCGCCGATGCGCTTGCGGAAGAGGTGAGCCGGGCCCTGTCCAGGATGTACATCAATGAGTACGGGCACGTCCTACATCATAACACGGACGAGACCCAGATTGCTGCGGGCGAGTCGGCTCCGAAGTTCGGCGGAGGCAGCGTCATAGACCCGTCCTACATACTGCTGGTGGGACGCACGACCACCCATGTCGGAGAGGGGAAGGACTGCAAGTCCCTCCCATGCAAGCCGGTCGCCCTCAAGGCCGCCCGGAAGTACATGAAGAAGACGTTCCCCAACCTGGACACGGAGTCCGAGGTGGTCCTGGACGCGAGGTTCGGGATGGGGTCCGAGGACCTCACCGGGGTTTTCAAAGCGTCCGCCAACCTGGCGAACGACACCTCCTTCGGCGTCGGGTACGCCCCGTACTCGGTGACGGACAAGCTGGTCCTGAAAACGGAAGAGTACATAAACGGCCCCCTCAAGAAGAAACTGCCAGAGAGCGGGCAGGACGTCAAGGTGATGGCCTCGAGGGTCGGCAACGAGGTGTCCCTCACCGTGGCATGCGCCATGGTCGACAAGTATATCGACGACCTGGCGGCCTACAAGTCCGCGGTCGAGCAGTTGCGCGACGCAGCCCTCGACAATGCGCTTAAGGTCATGGGGTCGCATAAGGTAGACGTCAAGCTCCAGGTCAACACAGGGGACGACTTCAAGAGGAAGGTCTACTACCTGACGTGCACGGGCATGTCCCAGGAGATGGGGGACGACGGGTCTGTCGGGAGGGGCAACAGGTGCAACGGCCTGATAACGCCCTTCAGGCCGATGTCGATGGAGGCCACGTCCGGCAAGAACCCCATAACGCACATAGGGAAGATATACAACATAATGTCCAAGCTCATCGCGGACGAGATCGCTAAGGGCATCGGCGGCGATGCGGAGGTGCGCGTGAGGCTGCTCTCCCAGATAGGGAAGCCCGTCTCGGAGCCCCTCAGCGCGTCGATAGACATAGTCGCCGTCGGCGGCGACTCCGATCCCAGGCTGCCCAAGTGGATGTACGACGCCGAAGCGATTACAGCGAACTGGCTGGACGATGTGGACAAGGTTACCGAACTCATCATAGACGGGAAGGTCAAGACCTTCTGACCCTTGGCTGACCTGAGGTTGTGCAAATGAAGATAATGGAAGTTCCGCAGTTCGGGCCGATGTTCAGGTTCAACGACGCGAGCATATACTGGGCCCTCCACCTGCTGTCGGACGGCAGGAGGGTGGGCAGGAAGAAGCTGGCCGAGGTTGTGGGCATCGGGGAGGGGAGCATGAGGAGGATAATAGACACTCTGAAAGAGCGCAACCTCATACTCGTGAAACAGACCGGGATAACCATAACGAAGGCCGGCCAGGCGTTCCTCAGCCAAATCCCCATAAGGGTGGTGGACGTGGAGCTCGGCGAGTCGGCAGTAGGCGAGTACTCCCAGGGCGTCCTCGTGATGGGCGTGGCGGAGAAGGTGCACAACGGCATGCAGCAGAGGGACGCCGGCATCAAGGTCGGGGCGACCGGCTGCACCACCGTCGTCATCAGGGACGGGACGCTGATGATACCCCCTGACTGGAACATCGATGAGAAGAACCCGGACCTCGCGTACAGGATACGCAAGGGGACCGGCATAACGCAGAACGACGTGATCATAGTCGGGAGCGCCGACAAGAGGCACCTAGCGGTGGAGGCGGCGATCAACGCGGCGTTCGAGCTCATATGAGGCCTGAAACGGAACACAGATGAAGCACCTCCTCAGCTATCCAGTCTGCCACCCCATCGAGGGGCTCCCCGGCGGCGGGGGCGGGCTCGAGGGCATAGGGTGCGACGGCGTGGAGCTGCTGACCCTCTTCGAGGAGGTGCCGCAGGAATACAGGGGCATATCGCCCGCCGTCCACCTCCCCTACGCCATAGACTGGTACAGCGGGTGGACGGGCAAGGTCGACCCAGCCGGGCTCACCGACGAGGATGTGAGGTACGTCATGTACGGGAGGGACAGGGGGGAGGCTGTCGGGAACATAAGGTCCGCTATCGCGCATGCGGCGGGGATATCGCCGGCGTACGGGGTCCTGCATGCGGGCAGCGCGGACCTGGACGAGGTCATGCTCAGGAGGCAGACCGGCGACAGCAGGGAGGTGATCCTCGCGTTCTGCGAGATGGCGAACCAGGTAGTGTCAGGGTTCAAGGGCGGCGAGCCCCCCTTCAAGCTGGCATTCGAGAACCTGTGGTGGCCCGGGCTCAGGCTCCGGGACCCGTGGGAGCACAGCCTCATCAGCGGCCACATAGAGTTCGACAACTGGGGGTACTGCCTGGACACCGGCCACCTCATGAACACGCTCCCGGACGCCTACGACGAGCAGACGTGCGTCGAGAGGCTGCTGGGGATATTCGACAGGTATCCCGACGACATGAAGGGGCGCATAGGCACCGTGCACCTGCACCTGAGCACCAGCGCAGGGTACAGGAATACCTTCGAAGAGTCCCCGAGGCCCCCTGGCGAGACGATCATGGAGACGCTCTCCAGGTCGTACAGCCATGCGATGAGCATAGATCAGCACAGGCCGTTCTCCACCGCCGGGTGCAAGGCGCTCGTGGACGCGCTCGCCCCGGACTTCGTGACACATGAGATGGTAGGGTCGGGGACGGGCGACGTGATCGGCGACTTCATTCAGCAAAGGTCGTTCTTCCCGCAGGGTGACGAATCCTATAAATAATACTTCAATAATGGACTGCCAGAGGAATAAAAGATGGCACGTTTCAAAGAGGCTGAGCACAGGCTCCTTGAGAAGACAGTTTGCATGAGCTGCTATGCGACTAACCCTAAAAAAGCAGACAAATGCCGCAAATGCGGATACAGCAACCTCAGGCCGAAGGCCAAAGAGAGCAGGAAACAGTGAGGGTGTCCTTATCGCCCCCCTGCGCGGCATATGCGGCGGTTCGCCCTCTCATTTGGTTAATATACTTCAAGCATGCTAAGGTATCACCGGGTGCCGGGAAGTAGGAAGGATGAGGGTTCTGATAGTGGATGACAATGCTGCCCTTCGGGAGGTCCTGACAGAGGTCGTGTCCGGCGCGGGCCATTCGGCCGTCGCCGCGTCCACCGTTGACGGGGCGTTGTCCCTCGTCGCATCCTTCCGCCCCGACCTGATCCTCCTGGACACCGACGCCAACGACGGCCGGGGCTCCGAGCTCCTGGACAGGATGCAGGGCGGCTCCCCCCAGATATCCACGCCAGTCGTAACGATAAGCGGCCGGAACAGGCAGGCGCCGAGGGACAGCCCCGCCGTCGTGGGCAGCATCGGGAAGCCGTTCGCCTCGCAGGAGGTCATAGACGCCATCGAGGGGGCGGCGGGAGGGGAGGATGCGCCGGAGGAGCCGCCAGCGGCGGAGGCCGACCGGCACGAGGCCGGCCCCGTGGCCCCGAGGGAGACCCTGGCGCAGAAGGGCGTGTCCTTCGGCAGCTCCTACGTCATGTTCCGCAGCAGCCCGAACGAGATCCACGACCTCATATCGGCCTTCGGCAGCGAGGGATACGACCTGCTCGTGGTGACGACCCGCAGGAAGAAGACGGTCAGGAAAAGGTTCAGGAACCGCGACATGAGCGTCCTGACGGTGTCGGCGGGGCGCGGCAGCGCAGGCATATACGGGCTGGGCGGGATGATAGACGGCGTGGGCGAGTTCGTGAGGGGCGCCGCCAGGCCGGTCGTCGCCTTCGACGACATGGACAAGGTCATGGACAGGAACGGCATGAACTCCACCCTCACGGCGATACACCAGGTAGTCACGGGGGAGTACGGCAGGAGCCACACGTTCATAGTGTCCTTGGACCCGAAGAGGATGACGAGGAAGGACAGGGAGATACTGCTCAACCATATGGTCGGCCACGACCCGATGGAGGAATGAGGATGAAGATAGAGAAGGTATGGGCAAGAGAAGTTCTGGACTCCAGGGGGAACCCCACTGTCGAGGCGGAGCTCACGGTAGGCGGCAAGAGGATAACGGCGATAGCCCCTTCGGGGGCTTCCACGGGCACATGGGAGGCGTTCGAGCTGAGGGACGGCGGGGGACGGTACGGCGGCAAAGGCGCCATGAGGGCGGTGGAGGGCATAAGGGGCGAGGTCTCCAAGGCGCTGACAGGCATGGACCCCTCGGACCAGAGGGCCATTGACTACGCCCTCATCGACCTGGACGGCACCGACAACAAGTCCAGGCTGGGCGGGAATGCGACCACGGCGGTCTCCCTGGCGGCGGCGAAGGCGGGCGCTCTCTCGCTCGGCATGGAGGTGTACGAGCACATAGGGGGCGACCATGCGACGCTCCCTGTGCCGATGTTCAACATCATCAACGGGGGGAAGCATGCGGGCGGGGGGCTCAAGGTGCAGGAGTGCATGATTGTCCCCGCTGGCGTGGGGTCGTTCTCGGAGTGCCTGAGGGCGGCCTCGGAGATATACATGGAGCTGAAGTCCATACTGAAGAAGAGGCACGGGGCGAGCGCGGCCAACATCGGCGACGAGGGAGGCTTCGCCCCCCCGCTGAGGACGGTCGAGGAGGCCATGGGGGTGATAATGGAGGCGATATCCGGCGCAGGGTACTCCCCTGGCGACGAGGTGTCCCTGGCGATCGACGCGGCCGCCTCGGAGTTCTATGCGGGCGGCGTCTACGAGGTGGACGACCAGAGGCTGACCGCCGTGGAGCTGGCGGACATGTACGCGTCCCTGGCGGAGAGGTTCCCGCTTATCTCTATCGAGGATCCTTTCTTCGAGGACGACTTCGACACGACCGCCGAGCTCACATCCATGATCGGCAAGAGGGTGCAGGTGGTGGGCGACGACATATTCGTCACCAACACCGGGCGCCTGTGCAAAGGGATAGAGATGGGGGCCGCGAACGCGATGCTCCTCAAGGTCAACCAGATAGGCACGATCACCGAGTCCGAGGACGCCGCCAGGATGTGCGCCGACAACGACTACGGCGTGGTGGTGTCCCACAGGTCCGGGGAGACAGAGGACGCCACCATAGCGGACCTCGCCGTGGGCTGGGGCACAGGGCAGATAAAGACCGGGGCGCCCGCCAGGGGGGAGCGCACCGCGAAGTACAACAGGCTGCTCAGGATAGAGGAGTACCTGGGCGGGAAGGCGGCGTTCCCTGGGAAGAGGGCTTTCAGGCAGTGATCCCATGGGGAGGCTGTTCATCGCTGACGAGGAGGACGTGCGCAGCGGGCGCACGATGGACATATACTTCGAGCGCACGAAGGAGATACTCGAGGAGTCAGGGCTCTCAGGGACCGAGGTTTGCGCGGAGGTGGCCGGCGGGTCCCTGCCGAAAGGCTGGGAGTGGGCGGTTTTCTGCGGGCTCGAGGAGGTCATAAGGCTCACCGAGGGCCTCCCCATATCCATGTCCGCGGTCCCGGAGGGGACGGTGTTCAGGACGAGGACGGCCGGCAGCGTGAGGGTCCCCCTCTTGAACATATTCGGGGCATACACGGACTTCGGGGTCATGGAGACGGCGATACTGGGGATGCTCTGCCAGCCGTCCGGCATAGCCACCGCCGCCGCCCGCACGAAGATCGCCGCCAGGGGGAAGACCGTCCTGGCGTTCGGCAACAGGAGGATGCACCCGGCAATTTCGGGGGTGCTGGACAGGTCCTCGTACATAGGGGGGTGCGACGCGGTGTCGTCCAGGATGGGCGGGGACATAATCGGGAGCGAGCCCATTGGGACCGTCCCCCACACGCTGATGCTGCTGATGGGGAGCAACGACGCCGCGTTCAGGGCGTTCGACAGGGTCATAGACAAAGGCGTCCCCAGGATAATGCTCATCGACACCTTCTCCGACGAGAGGGCGGCGGCGCTGGAGGCCTGCGCGTCCGTCAAGGACCTCAAGGGCGTAAGGCTCGACACCCCCGGGTCGAGGAGGGGGAACTTCAAGGAGCTCATAAACGAGGTCCGCTGGGAGCTGGACATGAACGGCCACAGGGACGTGGAGATCATAGTGTCCGGCGGGCTGGACGAGCAGTCCATCGCCAAGATAGTGGACGCCTCCGTGTCCGGGTTCGGGGTCGGGACGTCCATAAGCAACTCCCCCACGCTGGACCTCTCCATGGACGTGGTGGAGAAGGACGGGCACCCAGTGTCCAAGAGGGGGAAGTTCGGCGGGAGGAAGTTCGCGTACAGGTGCCCGCAGTGCTTCGAGATGGGCGTGTCGCTGAGGCCCGACGACAGGATAGCCTGCGGCTGCGGCCGCGGCATGGACATGATCGAGGAGGAGGTCCTCCGCGACGGGAAGAGGGTGGGGAAGGAGAGGTCGCCCTCGGAGGTCCGCGGCTACGTGCTCGAGCAGCTCAGGGCTATGGGGGAGCTGTGACCGGGCGGCTCACAGCCCCGAAAAAACCCCTTACATGTATTATATAAAGGTTTCTCCATCGAAAATGAGTAGTTTGCGACGTTTATTGTAGGTTTGGGCGGGATGCGAAAACCAACTAACAGAAAGCTTATATGTACACTCGACATAGACGAAGCCTGCGTTTGTCTGTTGCACATTGGGTGGGATCTGTGACGCGGAGGCGGCGCAAAATTGGAGCAGGTTACTTTGAGTCGCAGCATCATGTTCAATGCGTCATCCACCCCTGGCAGCACCAGCGTCCGCACGCTGGACAACAGCGGCCCGAGGGCTTTTATGAAGATATACTGCCCCTGCGGCAAGATCGTGGATCTCGGCAAGAGGGAGATGGGCGTCAAGCTGTCGCTGAAGAAGGAGCTCGAGTGCACCGCCTGCAGGAACGCCCGCATCTCGAGGGACATCGATTTCCTGAACGACCTCTTCGACCCGGACAGGACGGTCGAGGAATACCCACTGTATTGATTTTTACGGTGTGTTATATAAGGTAATGAAATAACACGATTTTACCACTCCGTATGTGTTAAATGAAGTGCCATGACATACGGCATCCCCTCCCCCCATGCTATACGCCGCTCGCGGTTGGGGAGGCGGTTGGACTCAGGGTTCAGCCTTCGTAGCGACCTTCTTCCTGACCGCCGGCGTCTTCTTCTTCGCAGGGGCCTTCTTGGCCGGCGCGGCTTTCTTCTTCGCCGCTGGCGCGTCCGCGCCGTCCTTCTTGGCAGGCTTCCTCCGCCTGGTGCCGCGAGTCTCGCAGTCGGGGTTGACGCACTCGTTGGAGCCGTTGAAGACCACTATGGGGGAGCCGCAGCCACCGCACTGTTCGCCAGCGGAGGCCAGCGACCCCCTCGGCCTGAGCGGGTAGGTCTGGGAACACTTCGGCCACTCGGAGCAGCCGGCGAAGCGCCTCCCCGCTTTGGAGAACATTATCCTGATCGTGCCGTCCCCGCAGGCAGGGCACTTCCCGAGGTCGTTCCTGTCGGTGTTGCTCTTGCACCGGGGGTCTATGCACTGGACCGAGGGCGGCACGCCCTTCCTTATTATCTTGAGCTGCGCGAGGCCGCATACCTCGCAGACGGTCTCGGTGGTCTGTATCAGCGCGCCCCTCGGGAGGGGGTACGCCCTGGCGCACTCCGGGAAGCCGTCGCACCCGATGAAGTTGCCGTTCTTGGACCTCTTGATCAGCATGTTGCTGCCGCAGGTCGGGCACAGCCCGATGAACTGCTGCGCCCTCAGGGCGGAGCGGATCTCGTCGCCGAACTGCTCCTTCTCCGAGGATATGCCCTTGGCGACCTCGAACAGCATGTCCTGCGACTCCTTCACGACGCCCTCCAGCGTGTTCTTCCCCTCGCTGATGTCCACCATGTCGGACTCCAGCCTGGACGTCATCTCCGGCGCCGTTATGCCGCCGCCGTACTTCTCTAGGGACTTCGTCAGGGCCACGCCGCTGGCGGTGGGTATCATGTTGTTCCCTTGGACGTAGTTGCGGGAGAACAGCTTGCTTATGATCTCGTGCCTCGTGCTCTTGGTCCCCAGCTGCAGCCTGTCCATCTCCTGGATCAGGGACCCCTGGTTGTACCTGAACGGGGGCTTGGTCGCGGAGTCCTCGAGGGAGACGGACCTGACGTCGATCTCGTCACCGGCTTTCAGCGGCGGTATCCTGGACTCGACGCTCTTTAGATATTTCTTGTAGTACTTCTTCCAGCCCTGCTCCTTCTGGACGTAGCCGCGCGCCTTGAACGGCTCGCCGCCGACGTCGATGGAGCATATCGTTTCCTCGGCCACGGCGTTCGGTCCCACCGTCGCCAGGAACCTCCTGGCGATGAGCTCGTAGAGCTTCCACTTGTCCCCCTTCATCTTGTCGGAGCTGGCGCCCGCCGTGGGGTATATGGGGGGGTGGTCCGTCGTCCTCTTCTTGCCCCTGGACGGCGATATGCTGGCCTGGGCGAGGACCTCCTCGGCCTCGGCCTTGAAGTCGGAGTCCCTCAGCTTCTCCAGCACGCCCCGCATGCTGAGGCTCTTGGGGTACTCCGTGTTCTCTGTGCGCGGGTACGAGATGTACCCGCCCATGTACAGGTCCTCGGCGAGCTTCATCGCCGTCGTCGGGGGTATCCCGATCTTGTTGGCCTCCACCTGCATGAGGGTGGTGTCGAAGGGCGACGGCCGGTACTCCTCCTTCGTGGAGACCTCGTACGATGTTATGGTCGCCTTCTTCACGCCGGAGACCCTGGACATGACCGCGTCCGCGTCGTCCTTGCCCCAGAAGGGGTTCCTCTCGTGCTCCCCTTTGAAGGCGAGCATCCCGAACTTCCCCCCGACGTTCCAGAACGGGACGGGGACGAAGCCCTCGATCTCCTCGTGCCTGTCCACTAAAAGCTTGAGCGTGGGGCTCTGCACCCTCCCCACGGACATGAAGTTCTTGCCCACCTGCCCCGATGACAGGGAAACTAGCCTCGTAAGCACGGCGCCCCACGAGAGGTCTATGATCTGCCTCGCCTCGGCGGCGTCTGCCAGCCTCTTGTCCGGCGACGTGAGCTCGGAGAACGCCCTCTCCACCTCTCCTTTGGTGAGCGCGCTGAACTTCGCCCGCTTGACCTTGGACATGTCGGCGCCGACGGCGGTGACCGTCTCCATGCCGATGAGCTCCCCCTCCCTGTCGAAGTCGGTGGCGATGATGATCTCGTCGGCGGTCCTGGCGTACTCGTCGATCCTGCCCAGTATGGACTTGACCCTCACCTTTTTCACAGGCTCTGTGTAAACCATGTCGACCGGCGGCACCGCTCCCCAGTCGTTGTACTCGTCCGGGTAGTCGAGCTCGATGATGTGGCCCCTGAGGCTCACCACCGTGTAGTCGTCCCCGCCCGCCTCGAACTTCAGGACCGTGACCCCGCCCCCCGACCCGGACTCGGTCTTCCCGTCGGACAATATGGCGGAGATCCTCCTCGCGGCGTTGGCCTTCTCCGTGATTATCAGTTTCCGCATTCGGGCAAGCGACATCATAGGAATTATATAACCGTTGGGAAGTCGCCGCGCCCCGCCTGGAAAGGCGAGTGGACGGCGATCCCTGGCCTGTTTGTGACGAAGCTGTCCGCTCGCGTATCCATATAGTTTATATTTACCCGTAGGCATATAGAGGAGTAAGGACCGTTGCGCGTACAGCGCACATCTGGGGGAAACAGAAATGTCCGTAAGGAGGCCGGCCGCAGTGCAAACTTGCATGAGGGGGGG
>JGI24702J35022_10001774_pt1 | contig 13325 bp, 11 predicted proteins | sample TergutTh196P4_FD_35022 | JGI IMG/M metagenome (IMG submission 35022)
CATGAGTATGAGTTGTTTTTGCGTCAGAAGGGTATTGTGCATATTTTGTGTAGGGTTAATCACTCGGCAGACTGATGGTAAGTTGGAGTGTTTTCATGGTTTGTATGGTGAGCATAGTGGCGGTTTGGTTGTTTGGATGTGTTTGTTTGTTGGTATAATGATAGGCCTCATGGTGCTCTTGATTTGGGTGTTGCTGTGTCGCCTAATATGGTGTTTGTTAGTCGGTTGTGGCCTGAGGTGTGGATGGGTATAGCGTCTAGACAGTTTGGTTGGTGAAGTATTGAGTCGTAAGTTAACTTAATTGGGGGGGAAATTATTTCGGGATAAGACAACAAAAATAATAAAGACTAAAGTCTATTGACGTTTTTAAGAGAGGGAAAAATTACGCTTTCATTTCGTCTAAAGCTTTGCGTAGTTCACCTGTTTTGTTACATTGTTCCCATGGAAATTCTGTGTCATCTCTGCCAAAGTGCCCGAAAGTTGCCGTTTTTTTGTAAATTGGTCTTAGCAGGTTTAGTTGGTTAATGATTGCGCGTGGACGCATGTCAAAAGTTTTTTGCACTATATTGAGTATTTGCGCGTCTGAGATTTTTCCTGTGTTAAAAGTGTTTACAAACACAGATATGGGTTCTGCTATACCTATAGCGTAACTTATTTGAATTTCGCATTGATCAGCTAGTTCTGCGGCGACGATATTTTTAGCGATGTAACGTGCCATGTAACAACCGCTTCGATCAACTTTGGAAGGGTCTTTTCCGCTGAAGCATCCACCACCGTGACTACCAATACCGCCGTAAGTATCAACAATGATTTTTCTTCCGGTTAGTCCAGAATCAGCTAATGTTCCACCTATAACAAATCTGCCAGTGCCATTTATAACATATTTAATATCTTCATGCAGTAGATTTGCTGGGATAACGTGTTTAATTACTTTTTCGATTATTTGTTCCTTTAAAGTTGCATCTGCGATAGCACCATTATTTTGGGCGGCAATGACAACAGTTTTAACATGTTTTGGTTTACCATCTTCATATTGGATGGTAACTTGGGCTTTACAATCTGGACGTAAATATGGCATTTCACCGTTTTTACGCACTTCAGCTAAACGTTTAACAAGTTTGTGCGCCAACATAATTGGCAATGGCATGAATTCTTTTGTTTCATTTGAGGCAAAACCGAAAACCATACCTTGATCACCTGCACCTTGTTCGTGATCATTTGATTCATCAACACCCATAGCAATGTCTGGTGACTGCTCTGTTAAAGAAACAAAAATACCACATGTATCTGCATCAAGACCATCTTTGGCATTATCAAATCCGATTTCTTTTAAAGTTTGTCGAACAATTGCAGGAATGTTCACAGACGCACTGGTAGTTATTTGGCCTGTAATCATAACTGTTCCTTGCATGATAATTGTTTCGCAGTCAACTCTAGCCTTAGGATCTTTTACGAGTATTGCATCTAAAACGCTGTCAGAAACTTGGTCAGCAACCTTATCTGGATGACCTTCTCCAACAGATTCAGAGGTAAACAAATATTTTCCATCTATTTTCATCAAGAACCCTTCATCACATAGAATTATGAAATGTTAATTAGACATTTTCTTAAAAGCCTTTCTACAAAACCTAACAAAAAAGGCACACTAATTATTTGTTACACCTATTGTACAGCAAACTTGGATAAAATATGCAGCATTTTTTCTAAATTCACGTTAATCACATGATAAATGAACACACATAACATGGCAATTTCAAACTATATGAGAAATAACTGAAGTTACTATTTCTCTTCAAATTAACACTAAACAGAAAAAATACCATCATCAAACACTGTAAACAACAGAAAACAAACAGAACAACAAATTTAGCCCATCAAAAATTAAAGTACCATTTACATGTCATGTCTAAAAACAAATAATATAATAGTTTAACACTACAAAGAACAACCATACCAGAAAAATTCAACATAAAAAAAGACAGGAACTCCACACACACAACATCACCCACATCTAGGTAAATCCGTTGACTGCATAAATCTATACTTCGACCAAAGACTAAAACACACTTGTGACATCTTGCATGGAACACCACCACAGATAACACATACAACAAAAAAATAGACCCCGCAAAATGGGCACACACTAAAGAAGGCGACTATATCTTAACATTAATTAAGTTGCTATAGCATACAATTTTTTAACGCATTATTATTTGAAGAATAAATGGTGAATATGACAAAGAATAAAATTATTTTTTACGCTTTTTTTATATTATACTATTTTTTAATAGTTTACATTAATAGGAAGAAGGAATGTAGAGCGTATGAAGTTGAAAGGTGATTTGTCTGTTGCTAATAATTGTGAAGAGTGTAAGCAGAAAAGTTATGATGAATCTGATTGTTGGAATCCCGATAAAATGATTGAGGTACTTATGAAAAATCATCATCAAAGTGAAGAGCGGTGGGTTGAAAGTGGTTTGCCTGTTCTTGTGAATAAAATAGTGGCAAATTATGATATTTTTGGTGGGATGGATCATCTTGAGGGTAAAGATTTACCGTCTAAAAAGATTGTTATTGAAGTTTTAGAGGATCTCTTTACAGTTTTGTTTCCAGGTTATCTTGGAGATTCTGAAATCAGTAAAGCTAATATAACATATCTTTTAGGAACTAAACTGACTTCTATATATGCACGTTTGGCTGTTGAAGTGGAAAAAAGTCTTAAATATATTTGTAGAAAAATTAGTGAATGTCCTCAGGATATTTGTCAGAAACGTGCATACATTGTTGTTAAGGAATTGCTTGAGGCACTTCCAGAGATTCGTTCAATTCTTAGTAGTGATATAGACGCAGCATATAATGGTGATCCTGCAGCGGTAAGTACTGATGAAGTTATTTTGAGTTATCCGTGTGTAATGGCAATAACAACTTATCGGATAGCTCATGAGCTTTACATTCGTTGTGTGCCGTTAATTCCAAGAATAATGAGTGAATACATGCACTCTCTAACGGGGATTGATATTCATCCAGGCGCAAAAATTGGTAAAAGTTTTTTCATTGATCACGGTACAGGTGTGGTTATTGGTGAAACAGCAGAAATTGGTGAAAACGTGAAGCTTTATCAAGGGGTGACTTTGGGTGCGTTGAGTTTTCCTAAAGATGAAAAAGGTAATGTTATTAAAGGTCGTAAACGGCATCCAACTATTGGTAATAATGTTGTGATTTATAGTGGGGCGACTTTGCTTGGTGGAGATACAATTATTGGGGATAACGTGATAATCGGTGGGAATACTTGGATAACTACTTCTGTTGAGTCGGGAATGAAAATTACAAAAGGTTATGAAGAGGCCACATATAGAAAGGAAAAAAATCAGTAATTATGATAAAAAATTATGTTTTTTATAATAGTTTTAAGGTTTCTTTTATTGTTGATAATACAATATGTGTGTTGGTTCTTTCGATGTATGGTAAGGCAAGTAACCGTTTTGTGAACGTGCCTAATTCTTCTCTATTTTTGAATTTGGCTATGATGATAGCATCTGTTGAACCGGTTACGTCGTAGACTCCGCACACACTTGGCATTTTTGCTATTTCTTGTTCCATTTCGAGTAGTCTACCTTTGGAAACCGTTATTTCTGTAACGATGGTTAATTGGTAGCCAATTTTTTCGTGATCTAACGTGATTGTGTACCCTTTTATTAAACCTTCATCTTCCATTTTTTTAATTCTAGACAAAACTGTGCCAACGGATACTCCGACATTTTTGGCGATTTGCCTGCTTGAGCGTCTTGCGTCATCTAGGAGGTTTTTGAGAATTTTTTCGTCAGTTTCATTTAAATCCAATTTTAAGTCATTCCTGTACAGTCTTCCAACTAAATTAAAGTTTTTCAAACATACTTTCTGATATTGAGGTAATTATATTTATAAAAGTTTAGTTTAATGACGTTCAGTAAAACGATTGAAATATGCCAGAGTAAAAATATAATTTTGTAGACTCATAGCAACGTTAAATTATTATGTTAATTTCAATGTAAGAAGGTTAAAAGAATGCAAACTAAAATTGATACCATACTTGTACTTGACTTTGGAGGGCAATACTGTCACTTAATCGGTAGAAGAATAAGAGAACAAGGTATATACTCCGAAATTGTTCCTTGCGATATTACACCTAATGAAATTAGCGTTTTGAACGAAAAATTCAACATAAAAGGGTTAATAATGTCTGGCGGATCTGCAAGCATATATGATCCAGATGCACTAAAACCAGATTCTAAAATTTTAGAAATTAATGTGCCAATTTTAGGTTTGTGTTATGGGCATCAAATTTTAGTGCAATTGACCAAAGGAAAAGTTGAACCAGCAGATTGTAAAGAATGCGGAATAAACTATGTCACTATCACTAATCCCATAGGTGTACTGGAAGGTTTAGATACAAAAGAAAAAGTTTGGATGAGTTATGGTGATACAGTTTGCGGTTTATCAGATGATTGTGAAGTTTTAGCTTACACAGATGATTGTTCTGTTGTAGCTTTTAGGCACAAAACTAAATCTATTTATGGTCTTCAATGGCATCCAGAAGTTATTCACACAGAAAACGGTACTCGTATGCTAAACAATTTCATGTTTAATATATGTAAGTGTGAAGCTAACTGGAAGATGGAAGATTTAATTGAAAAAATGATTCAAGAGTTAAAAACTGAAGTAGATGATGGTAAAGCAATTATTGGTTTAAGTGGTGGTATTGATTCAAGTGTATCTACCGTGTTAGCTGCCAAAGCATTAAACGAGAAATTAACAGCAGTTTATGTTGATCACGGGTTTATGCGTGAGGGTGAAACAGAGGCTATAAAAGAGATATTTAGTAAATTTAAAATTAATTTTATTGCTATAGATGCACAAAAAAGGTTTATGGATAAACTTAAAGGTGTAACAGATCCAGAAAGTAAACGTAAAGTAATTGGTGAGGAATTTATTCGTGTATTTGAAGAAATAGCCCTTCAGTCTGGAGCGCAGTATCTTATTCAAGGTACAATTTATCCTGACATTATTGAATCAGGTTTTAGCAAAAATAGTGAAAACATAAAGAGTCACCACAATGTTGGTGGTTTGCCTGAAAAAATTAAGTTCAAAAAAATTTTGGAGCCTCTTCGTGAGTTATACAAAGATGAAGTGCGTAAAGTTGCAAAAATGCTTGGTTTACCAAACGAGATAGTTAACAGACAACCATTTCCTGGACCAGGGTTATCAGTAAGAATTATTGGATTGTTAACGGATGAAAAAGTTCGAGTGGTCAAACGTTCAGATAAAATTGTTCGTGAAGAAATTGAAAAAGCCGGATTAACTGAAAAGTTTTGGCAATATTTTGCAATAGTTACTGATACTAAAGCTACAGGTGTTAAAGGAGATGCACGAGCTTATGGGTATGTAGTTGCCATAAGAATCATAGAAAGTCGTGATGCTATGACAGCAAGTTTTGCAAAGCTTCCCTATAATGTGCTGGAAAATATGTCTACACGAATAACAAACGAAGTTCCCGAAGTTACTCATGTTGTCTACGATATAACTCATAAACCGCCCGCGACCATTGAATGGGAGTAAGTTAAAATACTGATTGTGTTTGATGACTTAATGCTGTTAAGAGCTGTTTTAAATAATGCTTACCTTTTTTATGCAAAAACTATGCAGAATTCAGGATTAATACAAAAATATGAAAAATAGAAAACTTGACTGCGGCATTGCATAAATTTTGTTGCGATAAGTTTTATTTCTTGATAAGTGTTTATATAAAAACATGTAACATGTTTATACTTTAAAGGTGTCATCTTTGAAAGCAGTAATTTTAGCCGGTGGTTTTGCTACAAGGTTACGACCATTAAGTTGTAGTAGGCCTAAAACACTTTTTCCAATAGTAAATAAACCCTTACTACAGTGGATTTTTGATGGTCTTGCCAATAGTGAAGTAAAAGAAGTTGTCTTGGCAGTAAATGCTTTAACACAATTTCACATAAAACAGCAAAAATTATCAAAAAATGGTTTAAAAATTAAATACGTTATAGACCCCCCTAAAACGCCTTTAGGAACTGCAGGACCAATAAAAAATGCAGAAAAGATACTTGGTGATAAAGAACCATTTTTTGTTTTAAATGGTGATATCTTTACAGATATTAACTATAAACAGTTAATGAATGCACATAAAAAAACAGATGCGTTGGCAACTATCGCGTTATGTAAAGTTGATGACCCATGTAGATATGGTGTTGCAGAATTGGAAAGCGATAACAGTATCAAAAATTTTATTGAAAAACCTGCTAAGGAACAGGCGTCAACAAATTTAATTAATGCAGGAATTTATGTTTTAAGTCCAGAAGTGTTTAACTATATTCCTAAAGGTAAGCAATGTTCCATAGAACACGAAGTTTTTCCAATACTTGTAAAAGAGCGCAAACTTTTTGGCCATATGTTTGACGGGTTATGGATGGATATAGGTAAACCTAACGAGTACCTGACAATTAACAAAATTATCCTTGATAATTTGGCTAAAGCTAACAAACTTATAATACCTAAAAATGTTGAAACAAAAAAACCTGTAGCTATAGCTAAAAAATGTGTTATAGGCAAAAAAACTACAATTGGTCCATATGTAGTACTGGGAAAAAATGTTATAATTGGTGATAATGTAAAAATTTGTAATTCGGTAATTTTTTCTGACGTAAAAATCTGTGATAATACCCTAATAAACGGTGCAATAATAGGCGAAGGCGCAATTATTGACAAAAATGTACAAATTAATACAGGTTGTATTATAGCTGATCAAGTGAAAATTAAAGACAACATTAGTCTAACCAAAGAGACGACAGCTTGTCCAGGTGTAAAAATAGATGAACCTTTTTTAAAAAGAAATACTATATGTTAAGTGATTAGCAATGAGTACATCAAAGAAACTTTTTGGCACAAACGGCGTGCGAGGCCTTGTTAATGTTGAATTGACCACTGATATGGCAATCAAAATTAGTTTAGCAATTGGAACTTTTTTTGGAAAAAAAAAATTACTTTTGGGTTACGATGCAAGAACAAGTGGACCAATGTTGAATAGTGCAGTAGCTTCAGGTCTTACTGCGACTGGCTGTGATGTATACTTTACTGGTATGGTTCCAACGCCATCTCTTCAATTCGCCGTTAAAAATCACAAAATGGATGGAGGAATTATAATTACTGCTTCACATAATCCAGCTGAATATAACGGAATTAAGGTCATCTGGAATGATGGAATTGAAATTTCACATGAACAAGAAGAAGAAATTGAAAAAATTTATTTTGATAACCAAATCAGTTTTGCACCATGGGATAAACTTGGAAAATTAAAAGAGTTAACAGGTATTAATGATGAATACGTATTTACAATTAAAACACATGTAGACATAGAAGAAATAATCAAAAAACAATTCCATGTAGTAATTGATGCTGCAAATAGTGTAGGTGGATTAACTACACCTATTTTGATGCGAGAATTAGGCTGTAAAGTAACTACTATAAATGCAAACATTGATGGGACATTCCCCGGAAGAGAACCTGAGCCCCGTCAAGAAAATTTAGGGGCTTTATCAATGACCGTAAAAGCTATTGGCGCAGATATTGGTGTAGCTTTTGATGGAGATGCTGACAGATCAATTTTTGTCGATGAAAAAGGCGAAATTTACATGGGTGATAAAACTTTTGCAATAGTGTTAAAACAGTTTCTTCTAAAAAACAAAGGTGCAACAGTTGTCACACCAGTTAGTTCATCGACACTTGTTAAAGATATTGTAGATGCTTATGACGGAAAAATTGAGTGGACAAAAGTTGGTAGCGTAACGGTTTCACAAAAAATGAAAGAAATTAATGCCCAATTAGGTGGCGAAGAAAATGGTGGAATTTTTTATGGNCCTCACCAAGCCGTTCGAGATGGTGCTATGGCAACAGCACTACTTTTGGAAATAATGGCAAAAACAGGAAAAAAACTCTCTGAACTTGTTAATGAGCAACCACAATATTTTATTGAAAAAAGCAAAATTGAATGCCCAAACGAAAAGAAAACAATTTTGTACACAAAAATTTATGAAGACATAAAAAAAGAAAACATAAACACTATAGATGGAATAAAAATTTGGTTCAACGATAAAAGTGCCATTCTAATTAGAGCCAGTGGTACAGAACCCGTTTATAGACTATATGCTGAAGCAAAAACCAAAGAAAAAGCATCAAAATTAGTTGAAGAATACAGTTTAAAACTTAAACAATTTCTTCAAAACATATAACACCATTACAAATCACAAACAAAAGAGGTTAACCTGTAAATATGCCTTCAGTTCTAAATCTGCAAGAACAAGATGTTGATTCAAAAGAAAAAAGAGCCAATTACACAGTTAGTATAGTGGGTTGTGGACAAATTGGAATACTGTATGCTGATGCTTTTGCAGAAGCAGGCTACAAAGTCACATGCAGTGATGAAAACCCAAATTTGTTAAAACGATTAACCAGAGCTAAAAACTGTTGTATAAATCCAGAAATTGAAACACGCCTAAAAAAACACATCGACACAGGTAATTTAACTACATCAAACGTAAGAAAAAACACAGTTGCTCAAAGTGACATAATTGTTTTAGCTATAAATGTTCGAATGGATGCAAAAAAAAAGTTTGACACATCAGAACTTGAAGGAGCATACAAACAAGTGGGAACTGCATTAAAACAGGGATCACTTTTAATTTATGGAGGCATCTGCAGTTTTGGTTCCACAGAAATCTTGTTAAAAGAAACTCTTGAAAACACTTCTGGCTTAAAAGAAGGCAAAGACTTTCTTTTAGCATATAACCCGTTATATTTTCCAAAAACACGTTCAATAAAAGCCTTAAACACATTAGAATTAATTATTTCTGCAGCAAATCAACAAAGTTTAGAGGTGGCAACAATTATTCTTAAAACATTAACCTCTAAAGTTAAGCAAACAAATCAAGTTAAAAACGCAGAACTTGCAACACTCTTCAAAGCAGCACAACTAGATATTTGTACGGCTTTAGCTAAAGAATTGGCAATTTTCTGTGAAAATGTTGGAATGGATTATTTTGAGGTCCAAAAATTAATCAGTGAAGAAAACACGAATTTTTTACCTACTATAGAGGAAGAAAATCGTAAAGAAACCTATTTACTAATTGAAAGCGCAGAAAACATCAACATTAAACTTCGATTATCGCAACTTAGCAGACAAATTAATGAAGAAATAATTAAACACGCAATTAACATAACTCAAGAAATTCTACACGATTGCGACAAAAGTATACGAAGAGCAAGAATCGCCGTGTTTGGAACATCCAACCAAGATACAGCAACAACAAGATACATAGAAGCAGCAACCATTAAAGGGGCAAAAATCGCGCTTTATGATCCCTTACTTGCAAAAAATGAAACAACCGATACAACTCCAGTTCTGAAGAAAAGTTTAAGTGAAACCGTGGAAGGCGCAGACTGCTTTGTAATTCTATCAGGACAAGAACAATTTAAACGATTGAATCTCAAAAAACTCAAAACACTCATGAAAAGCCCCGCAGTGCTTGTTGATTTAGTAGGTATAGCAGAACCTGAAAAAGTACAAGCCGAAGGCTTCATATATCGTGGAATAGGAAGAGGAATGAATAAACATTGAACAAACTTGGTGTAGCAGTAATTGGAACAGGTTTCTGGGGAAAAAATCACGCTAGAATCTATAAAGAACTTGAAAATACAAACTTGATTGCTATTTGTGATGTTGACTCTGAACGTGCAAAAACAATAGCAAAACAATATGGAGTAAAAGCTTATACAGACAGTTCAGATGTACTAAAAGATCCTGAAATCCAAGCAGTTAGTGTCTGTACGTGGTCAATAAAACTTGCAGAAGAAACGCTCAAATGTCTAAACACAGGTAAACATGTGCTTGTAGAAAAACCCATGGCTACTAACACAGAACAGGCTCAAATGTTGATAGATACTGCTAAAGCAAATGGGTTACAGCTTTCTGTTGGTTTTTTGTCACGTTTTATTCCTGGACTCCAACAAATCAAACAAGCGGTAGAAACCAAAAAAATCGGTGAACTTGTCTCTGCAACAACAAAAAGAGTTACACAATGGCCTGAAAGAATTGGAGATGTTGGCGTTGTAAAAGACACAGCAATTCACGATATCGATGTTATGCAATTTATTTCAGGCGAAAAACCTGTAAGTGTCTATGCAAAAATGGGTAACATGCGCCATAGTCAATTTGAAGACTACGCTCAAATTATGCTTGCGTATGAAAACGGTAAAACAGCTTTCATAGAGTCCAACTGGTTAACACCATACAAAATTCGTTCGTTAAATGTAACAGGAAGCGAAGCTATAATGCGACTAGATTATAATAGTCAAGAATTATGGATTGAAAATGCTAAAGAAACAGTACAACCCAGAAGTCCCTTCAAAGAACCTCTAAAAACAGAACTTGAACATTTTATCGAATGTATTATTGAAAAGAAAACACCTATAATCACAGGTGAAGACGGTTATAACGCATTAGAAATCGCAATTGCAGCTATGAATTCATCAGCTAAAAACACAGTGATAAAATTAAACAAATAAACTGTAAAAAATGGTTAACCCTTCAAGTTAAAGGGTTTGCCATCTTTTACAATATTTTCTGGAACTTGTTCTTTCCATTTCTTAAGAAAAGGTAAATCCTCAGCTTCCTTACGTAATTCATCTGGAAGCATCTCAGGGATTTCGTCACGGATTGGATACCATCTGTAACATTTAGTGCAAATAATTACACCTTCAATAACCTCATCTTTTTCCTCAAACACCAACAAGTCAAGTGGGTGATGTTTGTCAATTGGACAAGCAAGTATTTCCATTAATTTACGTTTCATGTCAGCATCAAAGTATAGTTAAAACTTGTTACTATAAAAACTTGTTTGGTAAACTGGCTTTGGGATGATATTATTTGTGCCGCAATTCTCTAGTATCTATATTTTATAGATAGTTTAGATAGCATAAGTGTTTGATGTTTATAGCAGTTTGGTCTTCAAGGAATGTTGGTGGTTTGTGACCTGTTTACGTAGGGGTAACACGGGGACAATTTTGTAAGATTTACGGTTGAATATTCGAATAGAGAATAAATTAAACGCCAAATACCCACATAGGGGCAAAAAAGCATAGTTATAGTTAAAAAAATACAAAACAAAAAATACTTAATGCTGCTAGAGGACCTCTTAGTGAAACAGACATATTTCTGCTCAAACAAATGACACGCACCATTGCAGAATTGGCAATACAAATTCATGACTTAGAGGCGCACATGGCAGAATTGGTTGAAAGATGTTTTAAAAATTATTTGCACATTTCCCGGTGTTGGTAAATTGTCTGGCGCGATTATTTTAGCTGGGCTTGGAGATGTTACACGATTTAAGAACCTGGCCTCAATATTTTCAGAAAAATTATTTGGTAAAACAAGAAAATGGCATTATATTTCATTTTTAATTTGATTTTATACAATGTTAATAGTGTCAAATTATGTACATTATTACAATTAATGTTAAACAAAACAAGTAAAACATTTTTTGTAAACAAATAATGTAAAAAGAGAAAAATGTTATAAAATAACCGTGACTAGTAAAGAAAATAAGTCATTACAACACAAATAATTGCTTTATTCAGCATTTATTATTGAGGACAGGTCCTAACATTACAGTTGTAATTTTTTTTGTTTGTTGTGTTTTGTTGTTTGGTTGTAGTAGTATGGGTGGTTGTTGGTGTTGGTTGGTGTAGAGTTGTAAGTTGGAGTTTGTATTTGACGCGTTAATGGTATGTGGCATTGGACATGTTTGTCATATTTACAACTGTAATATTAGTGTAAATTTGTAGCTTGGCATGATTGTTTTCACGTTTTTTGTGAAACTATATCGTATACTCCTATTTATAAAACTCTACTTACTCGCTGGATACACCACTAGTCTGTGGCGTAATAGCTGGAGCTGCGTGTATTGCAGCTACAGCACTTGTGGGTACGGCTACAATTGGTGTCGGGGCGTTATTTTTGGCACCGCTTGTGCGGCAGGTACTGCTGCTCTTTGCACTTTGATAGTTAACGGTCTTTGTGGAGAAGCAATAACCGTACAAGCGATAGGTTGTGCAGCTGCGTGTGCTGGTATAGTTTGCTTGCCTTGCCCAGATTGGAATATAGCCTGCGGATTATGCGGCATCGTATGTGAAGATGTGTGTAACAACATATTTTAAACCATTTTCTTTTTTTATAAAACGTGTTAAAAATAGTGAGCTCTGAAAACATGGATCTTAACGCACCTATCTCTACGACAAACATATTTGGGTTTATGATTGTATTCATGATAATTACTACAGTTTTCTTTATATATCATGCTAGAAAAACCAAAAAAAATATGTACTATACGGGTAGTGGACTTTGCGGTTCCATGGCTTTTGCATTTTTGGTTGGTGCTCTTGGCCAGTATCTTTTAAGCCTTATTCTACTGGCTGTATCTGCTCTTTTCGGTATTATAGTTGTGTATCCCAGAGCTATGCGAGCTATGCCCGAGGAAGTAGCGAAAGCGAAAAATACAGTTGATACCTCGGAGTCGATACGGTTTAAAGATTTTTTCTCTGTAAATGCTATGGTAAAATTGGAAAAAAAATATGGTGAATACAAAGCTATGGTCATATGGTCTGCTGTGGGTACTGTATTTTTTGTTCCGGTGTTGTTTGTGATGGTTTTATTGCGTGTAATATCTTTGCCTTTTGGTGTGGGTGCAGTGGTGTTTGCGTTTATTTCTGGATTGACAATGTATCGCCGTATGAGAAAAGGTCTGTAATATATGAAAAAACTAGATTTACGTAAAAGGTGAAACTGTAAGTTTCATTACCACCTTTTTAAATTTAACCCATTTTTACATTCTTTAGTATTAGTATTACAGTTGTAAACGTAGTTTTTGCCAGTGATGCCACATCGCAACAATTTGATGATCCCTCCACCAACACATCCAATGCTTAACAGTTTTCACAGTTTAAACAAAACACACACAAAAACACACACAACACACTTACTCAACCACGCAAACCACGCTTTTCTTTAAACACAGACAAACTACAAGAAACCAGCCTTATACTGCTGAACCGTTTTAGAACCCAAAAACTCACTAGAAATAACCACAAACAAAACATGAACCAAACAACCTGAATTCCCGAAAAAATTTTAACCTACAACCCAAACGCCACATAAAAAGGTATAAATACCAAAACAAACACAATACAACCAGCACAGTAGGTTAAAA
>JGI24702J35022_10001775_pt1 | contig 13324 bp, 11 predicted proteins | sample TergutTh196P4_FD_35022 | JGI IMG/M metagenome (IMG submission 35022)
GGTCGCCCGTTGAGGCGTGTTCCAATTGAAACTTTTCTTTCAATAGTTCGGCTTGTGTGCCTTTGCCCGAGCCGGGCGCACCCAACAAAACGATGTTCATAAAATTTTGAGTATTCATAATTAAAAATTTATCGAGAGTTCTATTCCATTTGGAATAACATTCAAATAGAGTGCAGATTGTGAATTTAAGTCTAACAATTTCCCTGCTTTGTAAATTTGGTTCCAACCTCTGATGATAAAAAAGAGGCTGGTGGCAGCGGTAATACTTCCGGCAACATAACAGGTGTTTTTTCCTGCTTTATCATCCACCCAATATTTTCCCATGATAATGATGCCGCTTCCAACAATAGCCAAACCCGCACCGAGATAGGTGTTTCGAGCCGCTTTNCTCAAATANGCTCCGGCAGTGTTTTGATTGTTAAACATATCGGCAGTAATGGCATCCAAGCCGTTAAATTTATAGATTTCATACAGCGTCATCTCGCGTGCACAGCGTTTAGAATCAACAACCAACGAGCGTTTAAGAGTAGTGATGGCGTAGCCGTTGTCAATCACAACCATCTCATCATCTTCACTGAGAAGTTTGCAAAAAATGGTGTCGGTGGGTGCACCGGTGTTATCCATTTTGATAATGATGTAATCGATACAGTTTTGAGAAAAAATGTTGAAACTGAAAAATAAAAAAATGAGAAAGGATAATGGTTTCATAGGTATGGATTTTTTGAGTTTAAGTGTTCCGAGAATAGACGGCAAAAGTAGAGTTTTTTCAACGCGCTTTTCTCCACATCAAATAAATTCCGGTTCCAACACCAATCACACATACTAACACTAACGGATAAAAACCAACTGTTTCGCTCGGATTTACCGTATCTAAATCTATTCCTTTACGTTGGGCTATATAGTCGAAAAAGAGACTTAGGGCATTGTGCATAAAATGGGCAACAAATGGCAGCCACAGCGATTTTCCCCATATCAATAAATATCCTAAATAGATGCCCAGCAAAAATCGGGGAATAAACCCATAGAATTGAAAATGGATAAAACTGAAAATAAATGCGGTAAGCAGTATAGCAAGGTGTTTATTTTGAAACCAATTCGTAAAAAACGGTTGTAATGTTCCTCTGAACAAAAACTCTTCAAACAGTGCAGGAAAGAGAGCCATAACCACAATGTTAAGAATTAGGATAAAGAGGTTGGAATTATCTGTTAATGTTTTTAATAAATTTTTGTTTGCTTCTTCCATATTCTTCATCCATATTTCAATATTTTTCAAAGTTTCGGGCAGGGCGAGTTGTTCGTTGAAGTATCCCAAAAAGGCAATGATTGGCAAAATAAAAAGAGAGAGCAGTATTACGATACCTATCAACGAAACGGAGGTTGTTTTATCAGCCCAACTGTATGCAAACAGTTTTTTAGAATTGCAATAAGAAAAAAGCAATGCGGGGCATAGAAATAATCCCAGCGAACTTACTGTTTGAACCACATAAATATAGTTGCGTGAATTTTCATTTAATTTTAACACAATGGGCAACCATACGGCTACTGCACCAAAAATAATCATTCCGCTTAGCACAAACAGAACCAAAAATCCCAACCGGCTCCAATAAGATTTTCCTGTAAAAAAAGGGGGGAACATAAAGAAAAAGTTTTGTTAATATTTAATAAAAAGCGGGCAAAAATAGAAAACTTTAAAGAAAATTTACGCTTGTTTATATAATGAAAAATATAATATATTTGCGCCCGATTTACAAAACCCTCATCTTTATAGCAAATACTTACATTTTCCCTTTTTTTCTAACGCAACTTTGTAAATCAGAGTTCTTTGTTTTCTTCAATTTAAATACGTTTTAAGTTTTGCTTATTACAATTAAATTCTTCGACCTAATTGTAAAATAAGCAAGTACCACGTTTTTTTGTTTGTTGGGGATGGAGAAAAAATAATTGAAAAATAAATTAATGTCCGAATAAGGAGCGGACGTAAAAAAATCGTACATTTATGGAAGGAGAATTTAAACAATGTCCAAATGGGCACTATTATCAAGGAGCGAGTTGCCCTTATTGCAAAACAAGTAGCAGCAATAGAGATAGTAACACTTCGCTCAAAACAGAAATCTTTTTTGGTGATCCTGGGGCGAGTAGCCAAATACCTACGGAAATTCAAAATGATGGCAGTAGTGGAATGAAAACGACCATTGTTGATGGACAAGAAACAGTGGTAAGTAATGCAGGTGTACCACCTTCAAATCGCACTGTTTTTGGAGATGAGACTGAATATGAAGTAATTCCATCAGGGCAGCAGGTTGAAAAAAAGACTTACCGAAGCAGTAGAAAATTAGTAGGATGGTTCGTAACCTATTCTTTTGATGCCATGGGTGTAGATTATAAAATTTACGAAGGCAGAAACGTTATTGGTCGCGATGTAGATTGTAACATTACGGTAAATGACCGTATGATGTCCGGAAAACATGCCGTATTGCTGTTCAGAGCAGATAAATATTCATTGACCGATAATCAATCCTCTCACGGAACTTTTGTAAACGATGAAGATATTGAACTTGAACCTCGTTATCTAAAGGACAGAGATTTGGTAAGAATGGGCGAAACAACATTCAAATTTATATCCTCTTTGTAATTAATAAAGTAACAATTTATCATAATCAATAAATATGAGAAAAATATTTACAATTTCACTTCTTGTTCTTTCAATCTGTGGATATGCACAAGTAAATAATGTTCAGGATTCTTTGTTTCCGAAAATATCGTTTGAATGGAGCGAATACAGTACGCTACAACGAATAAGCACCGATTTTTTACTCAAAGAAAACGAGCAAAATGTTAAGTTCGTGATGACAGAATTAGGAAATAAGAAAGTAAAAAACGTACTTTTTCTTTGGGAAGATATGGCAAGCCACAGCGGACAATCTATTGCATTTAAACAAATTTTCTCTCTATTTTTTGAAAATATTAGGGAAAATGGAGATAAATTCAATGTGCTCGTTTTTAATAGAAGACCATTTAATACCAAAAGCGGTGGAAAAAACTGGCTACTTCTGTCCGACAATTTCGTAACCGGAAGAGAAATATTTAATAAGATAAACAATTACACAATTAGCACAGTTCATTATTCAAAAGAAAATCATGCAGCTGACTTATATGCTTCTATTGAAGATGCTATTAAGTTACTTACTGAAAACAAGAATAATGAAAAAATGATTGTTTTAATGACTGCTGGTTTGAATGTTTCTTTATCGGGAGCGACTAAAGAACGTGCTTCTTTAGAAGAAGATGCGAGAAAAGCGAATATTCCCATTTTTGTTGTGTATTATCCATATCAGGGAAATAGTCATATCCCTTCCAATATTACAGGGATTGCAGAAAACACTGGCGGAAAGGTTATTAGTGCTGTAAATTCAATGGAAACAGCAGCCAAACTGTTAGATTATTACACGAAATTGAATACTCGTAATTATCAGTTTACTTTTACCACAAATCAAAGACGTGATGGCAATCTGCATAGAGCAACTTTGCAGGTATCAAACGTTAAAAGTGAACAAGTGCGTTTCGTTGCTCCCTCAATGACACTTGGCGTATGGATTAAAGAAAACATATGGCTGTTTATTGCTTTGGTAGTTGCATTTGTTGGTTTATTGGCGTTCGGTTTTTGGCTTATTCGAAATAAGATTGCTGAACGAGACAGAAAAGCAGCAATAGAGAAAGCAAGATTTGAAAATGAGATTTCTGCATCTAATCAAGCACTCTCTAATATGAAAAGAGAACAGGAATATAAGGAACAGCAACGACAGGCTGAAATTGACCGTAAAACTCGCGAAGAGGAAGATGAACGCCTTGCCCGACTAATGCAAACCAAAAATCTTTTTCCACGTTTGCAATGCAGAGTGGGTAATGATAATTTTACCCACAATATTAATGCACCCTACACAACTATTGGGAGAGGAAAAGATAATGATTTGATTTTAAATCATGAGACCGTTTCGGGACAACACGCTGAAATATTATTTACGAGTGGAGGTTTTGAGATTATTAACAAAAGTAAATCTTATACTAAAGGAATCATCATCAACGGACAGTTTTTTCAACGTGCTACATTAAAAAGCGGTGATATTATTGGTTTAGGTGAAACAATAGTAACTTTTTATATTTAATAAATTATGAGCCTAACAGCAATCAATTCAAGCAACATTTTTCAAAAAGAAGCTATCGGAAAAGTGCGAACTGTACAGGAAGATAGCCACGATATGGCAGTATTGACTCCAAACGGAGATGTGTTTGTGGTGTGTGATGGTATGGGCGGACATGTGGGAGGCAAACAGGCATCTTCTATTGCTGTAAAAAGCATTCTTGAATACTTAAAGAAAGAAAAATTTCACAATCCATTACAAGCGATGAATGAGGCGTTACAGTTTGCCAATATGCAAATTTTGGGTTATGCCAAAGAGCATCCAGAGCTCAAAGGAATGGGAACGACTGCCTGTATTCTACTTTTGCAAGACAGTGATGCATATATTGCCCATGTAGGCGACAGCCGCATTTATCTCTATTTGGGTAAAGAAAAAAAATTACACCGTATTACCAAAGACCATTCTTATGTACAAACATTGGTTGATGCAGGCGAACTTTCAGACGAAGATGCAGAAAATCACCCTAAAAAAAATCGTATTCTTAGAGCATTGGGTATACAAACAGTCTTAGAACCCACTTTCAGTGAAAAACCTATATTGCCAAAAAATGGTGATGTATTTCTTATTTGCAGCGATGGATTGAGTGGAATGCTCCACGACGATAAGATTAATAGTATTTTGACTTTCAATTCTACTATTCAGCAAAAAGGAGATATGCTCATTAATTTGGCATTGGAAGAAGGCGGGCTTGATAATATCACACTTCAATTAATTCAAATATCAAATAGCCCATGGAAAAAAAGTGTATTTAAAAGTTGCAATCCAAAAAATAAACATCAATCTAAAAAATCAGATTTAAGAAAACTAAAGAAAATATTAATGATAGTATTGATTGCGCTTTTGTGCTTTATTGGAGCAGGAACGGTATATCATTTTAGACATAAAAATTCTCAAAAAGAAGAAATTAAAGAGTTACGGAAAGCGAAAATAGAAGCTGAAAATAAATACACTGATTCGAATAATATTTTTCAAAAAAAAAGAGATGATTATAATGCTACTGCTAAGAGAACAGCGGATGCAAAAGCACAATTTGAAAAAAATCCCAATGATGAAATATCAAAAAATGCATATCATATACAACAAGAAATAGACAATAATAAAAAAAAAGAATTAGATAGTTTAGAAAAAGAACTAAATCAAGCAAATGAAGAAATGAATAGATTAAAAAATTCATTCTCAACCGATAGTATCAATATTGTATCTAAAAAATAAAAAATAATGAAAGTAATAACAATAGGTAGAGGGCAGGATAATGACGTTGTTATAAATGATGTTAAAGTAAGTCGTAATCATTTACAATTAGTACAAGACGACAATGGTAACTGTTCAGCGGTAGATTTGAATTCTACAAATGGAACACTTGTCAATGGCCAACCATTAAAATGCGAAATTAGTCTGCAACCAAACGACATAATACAAATTGGAAGTACCAAGTTGAGATGGCAAACATATTTTATGTCTCAACAGCAACCGTTAGAGCCACCACCAGTATCTAGGATTGACCCGCCAAAACCCAAACGAACTCTTTGGTATGTTGCTGCGGCAATTGTATTACTGTTGATTATAGGTAGTGGCATATCTTGGAAAATATATCACGACCGGAAACAAAACAAAATAGAAGCAGAAAACAAAGCAAAAGAAGTTGAAACCAAACGACTTCAAAATGAAGCAGAACAAAAAGAAGCAGATGCAAAACGACTTCAAGAAGAGGCTGATGACCTTTTACGCAAAGCATTGATTTCACAAAGCGACTTAGATAAACTCCTTGCAGAAAAAAAACAGCAAGAAGCCGATTCTGCAAAAGATGAAGCCTGTAAAGCAAAAGCAGCTCAGCAAAAGGCAGAAAGAGAAAGAGATGCAGCAATAAAAGCTCAAAAAACGGCAGAAGCAAAAAGTAAAAAAGATAGCGAAGCAAGAGAAACCGCAGAGAAAAAAGCAAAACAGGCAGAAGAAGATGCAAAACAGGCAGAAGAAGATGCAAAAAAAGCAAAAGAAGCACAGCAAAAAGCAGAAAAAGAAAGAGATAAAGCCATAGAAGCCCAAAAAGTAGCAGAAACGCAAAGTAAAAAAGAAACGCAGAAAGATACTGAAAAAAAGACTAAAACAGAAGATGCCGCCTCTGAAAAGGCAAAACAGGATTCTTTTAAAAAAAGCAAGACAACTCCGCCAAAGCAACTCAATGACACAACAAAAAATGACTAAAAGAAATGAATGAACTACCAAAAATTCCACTTTATCACGTTGGTCGATTGATAGCCGAAGGAGGTACCGCTAAAGTTTACTGGGGGATAGACCTCCGTAGCGGTTTTCCTGTTGCAATCAAAGAATTGAAGATAAAACATTTCAAAAACAAAATTATCCGTGATAAGTTTAAAGAGGTAGAAACTCAAATGTATCTTTATATGCAACATCAAAATATCCCGAAATTGTTGGATTTCATTGATTTGAAAGAAAGAGAATTGTTGTATATTGTAATGGAATTTATTGAGGGTAAGAGTTTGGAACAATATATTTACAGTGAAATAGGACTTATACCCGAACAAAAGGCATTGCCCATGTTTTTAGAAATACTTGATACTGTTGCATATCTGCATAATAATGGGGTTCTACATTTGGATATTAAATCGAACAATGTAATGCTACAGCCCAACGGTAAAATCAAATTGATTGATTTGGGCATTGCCTCACGCATGAGCGATGCAAGCAACAGTACCGGCTTTGGAACGCCTGCTTATATGCCATCCGAACAATCGGAAATGGGTAAATGCGGAAGATATACGGACGTTTTCGCTTTGGGTGTATTGTTGTTTGAAATGCTGACGGGAACAGTGCCATTTACCTCACAAAATCCAAATGCAAGGCAAGCAAACGAAGAAATAAAAAACAAGATAAAATATGAGCCCACGCCTCAAATGAAACAGTTTTATCCGCCAATAAACCCAAACTTGCAATTTATTGTAGATAGGGCATTAGCTAAAGAACCTGCCCACAGATACCAGTCGTGCGAATCATTTAAAAATACAATAAAAGATTATATAAATAAACGTAAAAATTAATATAAACATAAAAATTATCGTATGAAAATCATCAAAATTGGACGCAGTTCCAGCAACGACATAGTAGTAAACGATGTCTTAGTTACAAGAAACTCACATTGTCAAATCATTTTAGACGACCGTGGTATTTATCGTTTGATAGACAATTCTCTTAATGGAACTTTTGTAAATGGAATCCGAATGGGAAAAGGAGCAGAAGTTCGCCTAAATCAGTCGGATATTATTAGAATTGGCAACACTACACTGCCATGGCAAACCTATTTTAAAAACACAGGAGGAACAGAAATTGATACGAGATACTTCTCTCCTATTGATTATCAGGAACCTAAAAAAGGAAATGGATTTGGTATTGCAGCTCTTTGTTGCGGAGTTGTTGGTATGTTTTTTGGTGGTTTTATTCTTGGTACACTGGCAATAATTTTTGGTGGAGTTGCTTTAAATCGTAAAGAAAAATCTAAAGGGCTTGGAATTACGGGTTTAGTATTAGGTATTATTGCAGTAGCTATAACAATTATTGTATTAATATTTTTAGGAACAATGTGGAGTTTTTTATTAGGTTAAAGTTATGAAAGTTATTACAATAGGACGCAGTTCAGAGAATGATGTCGTAATTAATGATACCAAAGTATCTCGCCATCATTTGCAAATTATCCATGACGATTATGGAAATTTCCGTCTTTCAGATTTTGGTAGCGCAAATGGGACTTTTGTAAATGGACGAAAAATTTGTGGAGAAATAGCTCTTCAAAATAATGATATTGTGCGCATAGGAAATAGTACTATACCTTGGAAAGGGTATTTTCCAAATGTATCCACAACTGTCGCCTGTCAAACACCTGCCAATACCTCAAATTATGACAATAATACGCCAAATACATACAACATTTACAATGAAAGCAGCCATAAAGAAATAAAAGTTGACTATGATGAGGGTGGTTTTGGCAGAAAATTTGGACAAGGTGCAGGAAAAACAGCCGGTAATGTCGTAGGCTGTTTTGTTGGTATTATAATTGTGCTAGTTTTAATAGCGGTGCTTTCACAAACTTGTCATTAGAAAACAATTGGGTAATGGAAATTTTAACATTGAACAATTTTTAGTAAAAGTAACAATAAAAAATTAATAAGAATTATGTCAGAAGATAACATTCAAGGGTTTAAAGAATTACAATCCGAAACGACATTAAATAATGGAAAATACACTATCGAGAAAAAGATTGGGGAAGGTGGCTTTGGAATTACATACAAAGCCATCCAGAGTGGACTGGGCAGAATTGTTTGTATTAAGGAATATTTTCCAGCAGGAAAGTGCATTCGTAATACGCATGCTAAAACCTTGCATTTGCAAGGATTTAATGAAGAACAATTTGAAAAATATCGCCAAGCATTTGTAAAAGAAGCACAAACACTTGCTACATTGAACCATGCTAATATTGTAGAAGTGATTGACGTATTCGACGAAAATAATACTTCTTATATGGTAATGCCTTTTATTGAAGGACAGAGTTTGAACAGTATTGTTGAAAAACAAGGAAAACTCCAATATCCTGAAGCTGTAAACTATATGGCTCAAATTACAAGTGCTGTCAGCTACATCCACGAAAAAAACATCTTACACCGCGATATAAAGCCCGATAATGTAATGATTACGCAAGATTTTAAAGCAATTCTTATTGATTTCGGCTCTGCTCGTGAATTTGTACATGATAAAACTCAAGCACATACTTCTATGCTTACTCACGGGTACGCTCCCACAGAACAATACACAGCAAACAGTCGTAAAGGTGCTTATACAGATATCTATGCTATTGGTGCCACACTCTATTTTGCACTTACATCTCATGCACCACTTGAGGCAGCCGCTCGTATGACTGAAAAAATGCCAGAACCGATAGAACTTAATCCTGAAATACCTACTGAAGCCAATCGTACCATCCTGAAAGCAATGCAGTTGAAGGCTGAAAACCGTCATCAAAATGTACAGGAATTTATGGATGATTTACTTAATGTAAAACCGTCAGAACTTATTGATGAAACAATCGGTGGAACTACCATCGTTATCAAAAAAGGTTCAAAAAAAGTAATTACTAGAATTGTTATTGTAGCATTATTTCTTTTAGCAGGTGGAGGAATTTTGTTTTATCAGCATGATAAGGCGGTAAAAGAACAGAAAATATTTGACGAAGCAATGCACAGTTTACTTGATGGAAAAGTAGAAAACTTAAAAGTTTGGATGTATGATGATGAGATTTTACTAAGTCCAACAGAAGGAATATTAGTAAATCAAGGTGGTTATTTTAAAGTGTCAAATAATAATCAATTAGAGGTTATTACATATTTTCCTTCAAACAAATCTCTTATCTATACATACACATATTCAGGACAAATGCAAGGTGGTTTTCCTAATGGAGAAGGTATTGCAATTTATGGAGATGGTGCCGCTTATACCGGAATGTTTAGCAAAGGACTCAAACATGGGAACAATAGTGTATATGTTGATAATAGTGGCGTTTTCGAGGGAAATTTCAGAGATGATTTACGTACCGGACGTGGAAAACTGACGAAGACAGACGGCACTGTTTTTGAAGGGATTTGGAGAGGTGGAAAAATAAATGGAGAAGGACGAATAATAGACGCAAATGGAAAAGTAATTGATACAGGCTTTTATACCGAATAATATAAATTATAAATAAGAAAATATGAAACTGTCAATACTCAAAAACCTATCAATTAAAAGAAGACAGATATTTTTTTTCTTTTGCCTTATGATATTATCTATGAACGTTTTTTCACAAACAAAAGTGGGAGAAACTTGTGAAACGAAACTCCAAAAAGCGCAAACTCAATTAAAACAAGAAAGAGCAGCAAAGCAAATAGCATTGGATTCCATAAAAGAATATAGAATATCTATGCAAAATCTACAGTATGTCCATGATTCTATTGAGATTGAACTAATAGATATTTCAGCAACTTTATATCAAACTGAAATTGAACTACAAAATGCTTTATTAAAAATTGAAATTTTATCAGATGCACAGAAAAATGAAGCTGAAAGAAAACTGAAAGAAAGTTATGAGACAAAGTTGAAAGCTCTTGAAACAGAAAAAACTAAAGCACAAAGCGAATTACAGAAAACGAAACAAGAGCTAAATGAACTTGAAAAGAAAAATAATAAATTAACAGCAACAATTAATGAAGTACAACGTACCTTTCCTTTTAAAGTAACAGATATACAATTTCAAAATACCAGTAAATATGGTACTGTACTCGCGAACTATGGAGACAGATTATTCAGTAAAACAATGGGATGGTTAACAGCAAAAATGTATTTTACAGGATTAGTGGAAACACAAAAAGAAGTATTGATAAGAATCAAATTATTCAAACCCAATGGGTCGTTATGGAAAGATTCTAATACTTCAACTACTTATTCCACAAATGGTTTATATGTAACTGTTAACTCAGGTAATTGGTATTTAACTATTAATCAATGGATAAAGAAAGGAAAATCCTTTTTCCCTTCTGGAAAATTCAAAGCAGGAGAATATCGAATGGAAATTTGGTATAATGATGTTTGCTTGGGAACTCATACTTTTCGAGTCTATTGATCTACAATTAACATAATTACATTTTGAATGCATATTGGAAACTAAAAAATTTAGAATAAGCCCTAAATTAAGAATTATATGGAATACTACATCTTTATGGGACATAGACTTGCAAGACGCAATGAGTTCTGGAAATGTGAGTGGTTAATTAAGTAATTTGAAAAAAAACTAATTTCCCAAAGAATTAAATCAACACAAATTTCCTCCTCCAATCGCCATATTATTTTAAAATTCTTTTTCTAACCAACGAGAAAAAAAGAGATCGGAAACTTGATAAAATGTTCGCTCTTTGGTAATGGTTTCTAAAATCAAATCTTTTTCTAAAAGAGCATTTTTTAATTTTTGCGAATCGGTTGGTGTACCAATGTTGTGTTTACTATCAATATTTGATAGTCATTTTTTGATAGTCAAGCTTTGATAGTGGTTTTTAGGTTTGACAATAATTGACACTGAAACGGTAAGAATATAATTATTATCTAATCTAATGAATTTTTTTGTTGAGGTGCCGCCCTTTTTTCTACTTTTGCCACCGTTATTAATTCTTTACAAGAATATGAAACAAATACACTATTTTTTAGTAACCATTACACTTTTATTTTCGGGTATCGCATCCTTGTATGCCCAATCTAATGCCGCTAATGGCGGAAAGGAATTTTATATTTCGTATTTTTGTCAAGTGTTTGGTGTACCAACATTACAACTACAAGTAGTAGTAGAAAAAGCCTGCACCATTACTGCCCAATACAATAATCAACCAAGCGTTTATTGGAACAACTGGAACAATGCCTTCGTTTCTCCTGGTATTTATACCGCCGATGTATTATACAATAATGTGGTTAATGAGCCTCCTGTTGGTAGCGGCGAAACAACCTCCCGAACCCTTACGCTTACCTCAACGGAAAATGTTTGTGTGTATGCCATCAATTACTATCCTGCATCTTCGGATGCTACTTGTGTGTTGCCTATTTCCGCTTGGGGAACTGAATACAGACTGGCTATGGGGGTTCCAATATTCGGCGGACAAAGTGTTTATGCTGTTGTGGCAAATGTAAATAACACAATCGTAACCTTGCATGATAATTCTACCATCACATTAAATAAAAACGAAGTCTATCATTTTTTAAGTGCCGGCAGTGGTGGTGTTGATATAATGACAGGAATGAAAATCTCCGCTACAAAGCCTGTTGCTCTTTTTAGCGGTGCCACTGCTGCCATGACGCCCGGATTTTTTGACGGTTGTTCCGAAGGATTTGGGAGTGGTAGTGCAGACCATACCTACGAGCAGTTGTGGAGTGTGGATAAATGGGGAAAATACTTTTTTGCCTTTCCTGTGCTTACTCCGAATGGCGCAGGTAATTGGGGAGGAATGTTGGCACTTGTTGCCCATGAAAACGGCACCAATGTTACGGTCTCCGGAGACATTAATGATGGGACACCTCTTTATTATGAATTGGATGCAGGAGAAAAACAGCCTGTCTGTTATGTTATGTCCGGCTTAACAAGAATTGTTTCCAATAAGCCGATTATGGTATATTTAGTGCTTCCGGATCCCTGCGTAATGTCTATTCTGCCTACCGACCAACGCATACAGCATGCCTTAGTGGCACCGTTTATTCTTACGGGAGCAACAGCAATCAACCAACATGGTATTGATATGTTGGTGCCGGCTGCCTNTTGGGAGCAAACGGTAATTAAACACGATGGGGTNGTTGTTCCAAATTCACTTTACACAGTAAACACAAGTACCCATTTTCCAGACTGGTATCATATACGCAGAAACTTGTACAATGTTGATATTAAGATTGATGTTACTTGTCCTGGAGGATTTTTGGCTTACATCAGCGGAAACGGATTTGCCGAATCTTACGCTTTTTGTGCGGGTGCAGGAGCCTACAACCTGCAAAACTATTTTACCATTCAAGAAAAAGGCACAACCTTAGATACTTACTACGAAAATACAACAGAAGAAACCCATACTTTTGAAACCACCGACATCATTGTTGTAAAACGTACTGTAGAAACTCCTTTTGATACTGTTTCGTGGCTTATTAATGACACACCCTATTCAATTTCGGAAAATAACAATGTAATGAACACTCTGAATTTTCCCGCTTCGGCACTACATTCGGGAGAAAATGCCATAACCATGTCTGTACGTTTTACTGGAACAAACACAGATTCGATTTATACAGGAAAGGTTTGGTTAGAGGTAACAAAATTAGTAGAGTTCTATGCAAATAATATTCATCATGAGAATATACAAGATACCATTTTTTGTGATAATAATGTAAATTTTAACGCAAAAATTGAAGGATTTAATGAAGAGTACACTATTAAATGGTATATCAAAGGAGTAGAAGAAATTTCCGCTCAAAATAAAGAAACTTGGAGTAAAACGTTTGAAGCAGATACTTACCGCGTAAAGTTGGAGGTAAAAACAAATTTGGGTGAAACAACATCGGTA
>JGI24702J35022_10001776_pt1 | contig 13316 bp, 10 predicted proteins | sample TergutTh196P4_FD_35022 | JGI IMG/M metagenome (IMG submission 35022)
TACAGCCACATAGCCGAAAAAGAATCCGAATACCATCTGCATATAGGTCATATCTATCTGGCGTACAAGTCCGGGGACCGAGACAAACGTTACCCCTGACAATGAAGCTCCAATCATTCCAATGGCAATCATATACCAGGACGAATTACGGTTGCCTGTAAAAAAGGCTTCATTACCCGAGTTTTTCCTTCCCGTAATCCAGGATATAAGCAATAGTAAACCTGTATACGCACCAATCGTTATCAGAATAATCCAGCCGCTCATGCATTATTTTTTATAACGACTGCAAAGATAGAAGAAAAAAAAATCTTATCTTTGTACTGCTTTTCAAGTTTTAAAGGATATGCAACAAAAAGATATTTTCGAACAGTTTCAAAAATTTCTGAACGGGACCGAAGGTGAATTCCATATTTTGGAACATCAGGTTCCGATTGAAACGCAAATGGAATANTTCAAAAATTCCAATCGATTACGAAATTTTCTTATTCCTTTGAAATCGATTATNACAACAGAAGAAACAGATTATATCCAATTCGTTTCCGAACTTCACAATCCGGAAACTTCAAAAAAAGAAAAAAAACATATTCTATCTCTATTGGCAGTCTCTAAACAGATAAAAGCCTACCGGATACTGGAACAATACCTGCAATCTCCTGATAAGGAATTAACGGATTGGGCTTATATGGCTTTGATGGAAAGTCGCATGACACTGGAATCGGATTTAACCGACGAAAAATTCATCTATATTTCCACCGGGTTGGGAGGTAAAGGGAAAAAACTTCGTTTTTATATTTTATTGCTTTCGACTTCCGGTGATCCGTTTTTAAACTACCAGCAGCAAGTGATCGAAAGAGAATTTGCATTCACCCTNTCAAAAGAAGAGGGTGAAATGGAACAGTTTACAATAAAGGGAAATTATATCGAAATGTTTGTCCTGGTGCCNATCCAATCGGATATAAAAAAAATCATTCGACACGTCATTCATGAATGTAACCAATACGGTGACTTCATATCAGATGCGGTCACAGTAACCAATGTCAGAAAACTAACCGACGACGAAATCGCCAAAATCATTGAATCACATGCAAATAAAAATATTCGAACAGGTCCTTAAATTTGGTGTCGTGGGCGCTGGTAATACCCTGCTTACCCTTATCATAATTTGGGTAATGAAGAAAAAGGGAAGATGTTCTGATGTTTTATCCAATTTGACAGGCTATACGACAGGCTTGATTAGCAGTTATATATTCAATAAGATATGGACATTCAAAAGTTCAGCTGGATGGGAAGAAAGTGCGGTCCGTTTTTTTCTGGTTTTCGCCATCTGCTATGCAGTACAGTTAGGAGTGCTGAAAGTTTTGACCCGTTTTTGTCCGGAAAATCCCCCATTATACGCATTTTTCAGTCCGTTGTTACGCAAATTTAAAATCGACCCTCCATTNTATAATCATATATTTGCCATGGTATTTTACACATTGCTCAATTTCGTGATAAATAAGTTCTATACCTTTAAAGCCTGAAGTCCGATATGGAAAAATTTGCTGTTATTATCCCGTGTTTTAACGAAGAAGGAGCGCTTCAAGAGTCCTGCCGGCGAACAAAGCAAGTGTTAGATTCGCTGAATTATACGACCGAAATAATCTACGTGAATGACGGAAGCCATGACCAAACACGAGAAATTTTAGANCAAATTGCTACANCCGACCCCACTGTCAAAGTCATTCATTTTTCCCGGAATTTCGGACATCAGCCGGCCGTATCAGCCGGAATCAAACATTGTGATGCGGATTGGGCAATTATTTTAGATGCAGACATGCAGGATCCTCCGGAACTTATTCCCGAAATCATGGATTTATGCAGAAAAGAGCAGGCCAACAGTGTATATTGCGTCCGCAAGTCACGGGAAAAAGAACGTTGGTTCAAAAAACAAACGTCCAAAATGTTCTACCGGACAATGAACCGGATGAGTGATATCAAATTTCCATTGGATACTGGTGATTTTCGCCTGATCGACCGGAAAATCATGGACGAATTTAACCGGATGCATGAACATGGAAAATATATCCGCGGATTAATCAGCTGGATCGGCTTCAAACAAGTCCCTTTTTATTATGAACGGAAAGCCCGCATTGCCGGACAAACGAAATATCCGATNCATAAAATGATTGGATTTGCAACGACCGCATTGATGTATTTCTCCAAGAAACCATTACAAATGGCCATTGGATTAGGATTTTTCGCGGTGGTAATCGGCATCTGTCTGGCGATTTGGGTCTTTCTGGGGAAAATCATGGGATTCAGTAATGCGGAAACAGGTTGGACTTCAATCATTACAATTGTCATTTTCTTTGGTGGAGTGCAACTGCTTACCATTGGTGTTTTAGGACAATACATCGGTGTGCTCTTTGACGAAATCAAAAACCGCCCTGAATATATTGTGGATGAAAAACGGAATTTTCCGGAATGAAAAGACTCGCTGTTATTTTGTGTTTATTTTTAATAGGATTGATGTTGNCTTACGGACAACAAACAGTATCTGTGTACAACAACAGTAAGGGNTTAGTGCCCGATTGCGCCGACCCGTATGTATTGGAACACGAAGGCGTCTACTATTTGTATGGAACAGGTGGCAGGAAGGGGATCAGGGCTTATACCTCCACCGATCTGGCTAACTGGAGCGAAGCCGCAGGAGCGAAAGACGGCTTTGCACTTGATTCGACTGATGTGTGGGGTAGTTTTGGATTCTGGGCGCCTGAAGTGTACCTGATCAACAACAANTTTTACATGTATTTTACCGTACAGGAGCGGATCGCAGTGGCCGAAAGCAATTCGCCTTTAGGCCCCTTTATCCAGAAGGAGAAAAAACCTTTTCATTTGGACATTCCCGAAATTGACACCCATCTTTTTACAGATGATGATGGAAAAAAATACCTGTATTTTGTNCGTTTCACGAATGGTAACGAAATATGGGTTGCCGAATTGAATGANGACCTGCGAAGTATTAAGGAAGAAACACTCACTCATTGCATAGGATCGTCCCAGCCATGGGAAGATAGCTCCAGAGAACCCTATCCGCATGCGAAAGTCAACGAAGGACCATTTATCCTGAAACACAAAGGTCTGTACTATCTGACTTACTCCGCCAACCATACAGCTAATCCCGATTATGGAGTGGGATATGCTATTTCCGTGCATCCAATGGGACCTTGGANAAAATACGAAGGGAATCCCATCTTGCAAGGTGATGGCAAAATAATCAACGGACCCGGACATCATTCTTTTGCCACATCACCTTCGGGACAAATGTATATGATTTACCATACCCACTTCGACATGATCCGAATGGCGCCCCGCAAGTTGGCTATTGACCCCTGTGAGTTTATACTTCCGGATACCGGTGGAGCTGATATATTAAAGGTATTCGGCCCAACGTCCGATCCTCAAATTGTAAAGTAAACATATACTTTGCGTTTATTCGATTAATAATCATAAAGACACAAAGATTTTTCCATTTCTTTGTGTTTTGTTTATAAGAATATTTTTTATTTTTGCAGCAAATTCAATAAATCTTCTAACAATGAAAATCAATTTTATCATCTCATTAAGTATCATTGCTATGACAGTTTTTGCTTCAACCGACAAACCTGTCATCACATCCGAAAATTGGGGTTCGGTTGAATCGAAACCTGTATATCTTTTTACACTGACCAATTCTAATGGGTTGACAGCCAAAATCACCAACTATGGTGGTATTGTTGTAGAATTTTATACGCCTGACAGGAACGGTCTTATGGAAAACATCGTGCTTGGTCTGGAGACTTTAGACGATTATCTGGCCGGTCATCCTGCCTTCGGCTGTATTGTTGGCCGCTATATCAACAGGATCGGCGGGGCGAAGTTTACCCTTGACGGTACGGAATATGTGCTGGCTGCCAACTCGCTCCGCAAGCACAATATCCACGGTGGCGTGAAAAATTTTTACACGAAGGTTTGGGATGCAACAACATCAAGCGATGATCAATCGGCTACGTTGTCGCTGACCTACATCTCTGCCGATATGGAAGAAGGTTTTCCGGGTGAGTTGACTGTGAAGGTGGATTATGTTCTGAACAACGATGATGAATTACAGATACACTATACGGCCACCACTGATAAGCCGACTGTGGTCAATCTCTCCAACCATAGTTATTTCAATCTCACTGGCTGTAAAGAGAATGTACTCGGTCATCAGGTTAAAATTTACGCCGATGCTTATACGCCTGTGGACAATGAACTTATCCCTACCGGAGAAATTTTACAGGTGGAAGGTACGCCATTCGACCTGCGTCAATGGACTGTGATCAACGATCGCATGACCGACTTGCCCAGAGGATACGACAATAACTTTTGTATCAAGGGAATACCCGGCAATATAGTGTTAGCTGCCGAGATGTATGAACCGAAAAGCGGCCGTTTGTTGCAAACTTATACTACCGAACCCGGTCTTGGATTTTACACTGCATTTGGCTTGAACGGCAGAAATAAAAACGCGCAAGGCGTTCCATTTACTTCATCTATGGGCGCTTGCTTCGAAACGCAACATTATCCCGATTCGCCCAATAAACCCAATTTTCCGTCAACGGTACTAAGACCTGGCGAAACATATACGCAACTGACCATATACAAAGTGGGCGTAAGCGGTTTATTTCAATTTTGAAACGATTACAATTATAATGACGTATTTTGTAACACATAGATATTAAGCGATATAAAAATCCCGTTAGGGCTTATCCTGTTCTGAATCAAGTTCAAGATAGTTAATGATTTGTAGAAAAACGATATCTCCTCTTATTCAGCGTGCCGTAAGTACGCAATGTTGGTAGACAAACGGCATCCCCTCTTAAAAAGCGTGCCGTAGGTACGCAATGAAGTATCAACAGCCAATCGTTATTTGTCATTTGTTTTTTGTCTTTAAAAAATAATGGGGACTCGGATTGTCATTCAATTCAATTTACCATGAGTTCGGCAGATGGATTGGTAATGTTAACATAATATTCCATAAATTCTTCCGAGGGAGTTGTCTAAAAAAAACGTTCCTTTAAATTCGACAACTGTACAGAAATCTTTCACTTTTTCAAAAAACTCATGCATGATTATGTTAGGTGAGTAAAAATTGAACAAATTGTGTTGAAGATGTAAAATAATTGTATCTTTACGTTTTTGTAAGTATAATCAAAAAAAATACTAAACCAAAAATATATTATCTATGAACCAAAAGTCTTTTATTCCGGTCGCCATCATTTTGGCGCTTCTTATGGGTAGCTCTCTTGCATCATTTATTGGTTGCTCTCCTGCATCCAAAACGCAAACGCTTACTAATTACGTAAATCCCTTCAATGGGACAACCACACTTTGGGACAGTGTTGATCTCGGTTACAAGCTCAGTCCTAATCCCGAATTTCGTACTGTCTCAACAGAATTTGGCCGAAGGCCGGCACAGGGTATTACCAGAGCTTGGGGTGCTGAATGTTATCCTGGAGCAACGTTGCCCCATGGGATGGTGCAGGCAACGCCTGTTACCATGTGGGGTAGCGGATCGGGCTATCAGTACGAGGATACAATTATCTGTGCCTTCTTTCATTCCAGCAAGGGGCAATGGGGCTTGGGACATGTGCCTGTTCTGCCATTTACCGGAGAAATAACAATCGATAATTACCATTCGGGCTACAGCCACGAAAATGAATCGGCAAAAGTAGGTTATTATCAGGTTTTCCTCGAACGTTACGGTATCAATGCCGAAATGACTACCACATTGCGTTGTGCATATCATAAATACACTTACCGCGCAGGAGACGAAAAGAAATTGTTACTCAATCTGTCGCGAATGAATAGTGTGCGTGCCGGAGGAACGGTTTGGGATTTCAAACAGGTAAACGAAAATTCATTTTCAGGATCCCAAAGCGATATTTACTTTTATGTGGTAGCTAACCACAAAATCGAAAGCACAGATTCAATCAGTAGAGATCCTCAAACTCTTACCATCATTAATTTTGCAGACGGGAAGGAACCGCTTGAATTGAAGATAGGTTTTTCGTTTGTAAGCGTTGAAAAGGCAAAGAAAAATTTGGAAGCGGAAATGCTAAACAAAAATTTTGCACAGGTAGTCGACGAAGCTGACAAAACATGGGAAGCGCTGTTGTCGAAGATCAAGGTAACTGGTGGAACAGAAAAACAGAAAACGACATTTTACTCGTGCCTGTATCGCGCATTACAGTGGCCGGCGATTCGCAGTGATGTCGACGGCGAATATACCCAATCACGCGGTAATGTGGTCAATAAGGGGTATGATTATTACACAAGCAATAATTACTGGGACACATACGCTTGTAAAGTGGTTCTAATGGGAATGTTAGAGCCAGAATTAACCAACAATGTGATCAAATCCGATCTTGAAAGGGCAAAAAGCTCCGGTTACTTTTCAAGCGGCTTTCACGGCGACTTCTCCCTGTCGTTCATTACAGGCATGTATCTTCGCGGTATCCGAGATTATGAGGCCGATAGCGCCTACTATTACATGTTGCGCAATGCTACCGTAGTAGGAGAAGGACCCAGAAGAGGCGGAAGACAATATCTTGGCGAATACATCGAAAGAGGATGGATTGCCGAGAATCGCGTTCCAAATCCCACTGTTAAGACCGAAGTAGACGAAGCGAAGGCAGCAGTGATGAAAACGATTGAATATGCCTATAGTGATTATGCCGTGGCGCTTATGGCCAAAGAGATGGGAGATATGGACAATTACAGTATCTTGATGCAACGTTCACGCAATTACAAAAATCTCTTCGACCCGTCGACAGGTTTCTTGCGCGGACGATGGGATGACGGCGAATGGGTAACGCCTTTCGACCCCGGTTATCCTTATTATGTATTTATGTATCGTGAATCCACAGGATGGCAATCGACCTTTTTTGCTCCGCATGATCCATTAGGGCTGATAGGTCTTTTCCCCAGTAAATTGGCGGTCGAACAAAAGCTTGATTCGTTGTTTACCATTCCTTTCGGCGGTTACGAAGCAGATAACTTTACCGGATGGTTCGGGCAGTATTGCGCCGGCAACCAGCCTGCACAAGGTATATCCTATTATTACTATTTCGTCGATAAACAAGAAAAGACACAGGAAAAATTGGATATTCTGATGGAAAAGTATTACAACATGGGTAAGGAAGGTTTAGCATACGCCGGGATGGACGATGAAGGTGGATTGTCTGCATGGTATGTACTCAATGCCCTCGGACTGTATTCTTTTTCGCCTGCCGACCCGGAATATATTGTGACGGTTCCCATCTTCGATCAGGTTGTATTTGACTTGGGTGGTACGCCGTTTACAATCAACAAAATAAACAAGGGAAGAAAGATCAATAATATTACTTACGATGGTCAGAAGATCAATGGCTATTTCATTTCGCATGATGCGTTGAAAAAAGGTAAAGAACTGGTAATCACAACTGAATAAAAACATAATATGAAGAAATTTAAATTTTTACTATTCGGTATAATGCTTTTTGCAATTTGCATAAGCGTTGACGGGAAAGAAGGAAACAAAAGTATCGTGTCCTCTGTTAATTGGGCGCTGGCGGCCGACAGTAGTAGCAGATCACTTATTAATAACTTCTGGAATACAGCCAACGGTTATTTTAACTTTCTTTCTGACACAACGACTTGGGGTGGTCATTACTGGCCGCAGGCACACGCATTGGATGTGCTGGTAGACGCATACCTCCGGTCGGGCGATGACTTTTACAAAAGCCATTTCGAACTTTGGCTCAAAGGTGTCCATCATGCAAATGGCGATAAATGGGCAAACCGTTACATTGATGATATGGAATGGATTGGATTGGCTGAACTGCGTGTGTACCAGGCAACTGGCAACGATGCTTTCCTGACCGTAAGTAAAGAAGTTTGGTACGGTACCACTGACGATAGGGAGGATCCTAACGCCGCATTCGGTATCTCAAGATCGTGGACGGATGCCGGTGAAGGAGGAATCTTTTGGGAGTCGAGTAGAAACCGTCATAGTAAAAACGCCTGTTCCAATGGACCTGCCGCAATTCTTGCAGCACGTTTATATCAGGCATTGGGCGATAAAGATGATTTGGAGTGGGCTAAAAGAATCTATACCTGGGAAAAGAAATTCTTATTCAGTCCCGATAGCGGAGCAGTTTACGACAATTTAAATACGCAAACGGGCGTAACCAATACCAGATTGGTTTTGACCTACAACAATCAGGGAACTTTTTTGGGCGCCGCTATCGAACTGTACAACATAACGGGTGATAAAACATATATCAATGACGCCATAAAAGCTGCAGACTACACGATAAGCAGGCTTATCGACTTCGACGACAATATACTCAAAAGGGAAGGTAGAGGCGGAGGAGACGCCGGCTTGTTTAAAGGAATTTTTGTTCGTTACTTTACACAGTTGATTCTTTCGGACGGAATCAATGACGAGGTTCGCAACCGTTATATAGCATTTCTGAAACATAATGGTGAAACATTATGGGGTGAAGGAACCGGCAGACCCCGAATATTGTTCAGTCCCTACTGGAAAATCGCTCCCGATGAAAGTACAGGACTTACCGAACATCTGAGCGGATGTATGCTGATAGAAGCCTTATCATTGTTGCAAAAAGAAAATAAATTGTAAACTTAATTCAAAAAAAATCATTATTATGAATAAAACAATCATTATTCCGGTCGCTATCGTTTTGGCGCTACTTATTGGCTGCTCGCCTGTGCCAACAAGGCTAACCGGCTATGTTAATCCCTTCAGAGGCACAGCCACGCTATGGGATAGCACCGACCTTGGTTATGAACCTACACACAGAGCCTGGGGAGCGGAGGTTTTTCCCGGCGCAACGTTGCCCAACGCTATGGTACAGGTTACTCCCGTAACGCTGTTCGGCAGCGGTTCGGGTTACCAGTACGAAGATACGGTTATCTTTGCTTTCTTTCATACCAGCATGGGGCACTGGAACCTTGGACACGTACCCATCCTGCCTTTTACGGGAGAAATTACGGCTGATAATTACCATTCGGGCTACAGTCACGCAAACGAATCAGCGCGCCCCGGTTATTACCAGGTTTATCTTGAACGGTATGGCGTCAATGCCGAAATGACCTCCACACTGCGCTGTGCATATCACACATTCACGTACCGCAAAGGAGACGACCGGAAACTGCTGCTCAACCTGTCACGGACGAACAGCCGGCGGGCAGGGACAACCTGGGACTTCAAACAGGTCGACGATCATACATTTTCCGGTTCCCAGGGAAGCGGCGATGCGATATACTTTTATGCGGTAGCCAGCCACAAAATCGAAAGTACCGATTCAGTCACCAACGACAGGGAAAGAATTACCATCCTCAATTTTGCCAACCAGGATGGTCCGTTAGAGCTGAAAATAGGCTTTTCGTTTGTAAGCGTTGAAAAGGCGAAGAAAAACCTGGAAGCGGAAATGATGAATAAAACGTTTGCACAGGTACTCGAAGATGCCGACCGGACATGGGAGGCGCTGCTGTCGAAAATACAGGTGACCGGCGGAACAGAAAAACAAAAAAGGACGTTCTACTCATGCCTGTACGGTTCAGTTCTCTGGCCTGCACTCCGGAGCGATGTCGACGGCGAATTTACCGATCCGCGCCGCAATGTGGTCAACAGGGGATTTCACTATTACACAACGCCTGCATTATGGGATGATTACAGGAATAAATTAGTGCTGCTGGGCATGCTGTCGCCCGATGTTACGAACGATATTATCAGTTCCCTTATCGAAAGGGCGAAATTCAGCCGTTTCATGCCCATCTATTTCCATGGCGACCATGCCTCACCCTACATTACCGGATCGTATCTGCGCGGTATACGCGGTTATGAGGTTGACAGCGCTTATTATTTCATGCTGCGCAATGCGACGGTAGTCGAAAACAACAGATCGAGACTTTTCCTCGATGAATACATCGAACAGGGATGGATTGCCGAGAATGATGTTAAAAATCCAACCACGCAAACCGAAGTTGACGAAGCAAAGGCAGCCGTAACCAAAACACTTGAGTATGCCTACGACGATTATGCTGTAGCGCTTTTAGCCAAAGAGTTGGGCGATATGGACAATTACAGTATGTTGATGCAGCGTTCGGGCAATTACAAAAATCTGTTCGACCCGTCAACAGGCTTCATGCGTGGACGGCTGGCAAACGGCGAATGGTGGGAGCCTTATGATCCGGGTTATCCGTATTATGTCTTTATGTATCGTGAAGCCAACGGATGGCAGTCTACCTTCTTTGCACCCCATGATCCCGAAGGATTCATAGCGCTTTATTCCAGCCAGCAAGCCTTCGAGCAAAAACTCGATTCGCTCTTTATTGTTCCCTGGGGCGGCTATGAAGCGTATAACCTCACCACGTTCATCGGGCAGTATTGCCCCGGCAACCAGCCTTCGCAGGGCATTCCGTATATGTATTATTTTATCGGCAAACAGGAAAAAGCGCAGGCAGTAATCGACACGATCATGAACAATTACTACAATATGGGAAAAGAAGGTCTGGCCTTTGCCGGGATGGACGATTCCGGCGGATTGTCGGCATGGTATGTGCTCAATGCCATCGGACTGTATACCCTTTCGCCCGCAGATCCGGAGTATATCATTACGGTTCCCCTATTCGATAAGGTTGAATTTACACTGGATGATACTCCGTTTACTGTCAGCAAAATCGGCAATGGAAGAAAGATCAGCCATATCGCATACGATGGTCAGCAGGTAAACGGATATTTTATCTCACATGATGATTTGAAAAGAGGCAAAGAGCTGGTTATCACAATTGAATAGTGATTAACTGACGAAAATTATTTTTTGGCTGTTATCTTCAAATAATAATTATATCTTTGCTGTCATAAAGCGGAATACACAAAAATATTTTTCACAGACAAAGCCTCCTTTAATGGTTTGGGGACTGGCAAAAAATCGTGATACTGTAAAAAAACGCTGTGTAACGCTGTGAACCCTCTGTGTCGCTCCGTGAAAAATTACACAGAGGGTTTACAGAGAAAACACAGAGCTGCACAAAGAAAAAATAGTATAAATTATTTATTTCGTGTACTTAAGCGACATAATCTTTGTTTTATGTACGATAATAAAAAATATCAATCACACATTTTTTACACCCTACCTGTTAGGGTTGAGCCTGTCGGAGTTCCAGCAGTATTATTCCACCGTCATGGCGAGCCTGCGAAGCAATCTGGAAAAAATCGTAAACAGACAGGAGAGAAGCAGAAACAGCATGTATCTTCCTTCCTCCTGCCGGGAAAAGCCTGTTTTCCGTATTTCGTTGCTTCCCCATTTGAGAAAATGACTTTGCATGCGTATTTCGTTGCTTCCCCATTTGGGGAAATGGCTTTGCATGTGTATTTCGTCATTTCCCCATTCGGGGAAGAGGCTTTGCACACGTATTTCGTTGTTTCTCCATTTGGGGAAGAGGCTTTGCACGTATTTCGTTGCTTCCCCATTTGGGGAAATGGCTTTGCATGTGTATTTCGTCATTTCCCCATTCGGGGAAATGGCTTTGCACGCATATTTCGTTGCTTCCCCATTTGGGGAAATGGCTTTGCATGCGTATTTCGTCATTTCCTCATTCGGGGAAGAGGCTTTGCACGCGTATTTCGTCATTTCCCCCTGCGGCGTACCAGGTCCAACGTTGGCTGGATTGGCGTTGAACAAAACTCCAAAACCCGTCTATCCCGTCTGCAAAACGTATCTCAACCGCTAAAGCCTCCAAACTGTTGACTTCATCATTGGTCAGGAAATAAGGGTTGATTTGCAGCGTTTTTTTAACACAGACGTTACGGTGTCTTTGCTTATTGACAGGACACTGCTAATGTCGCGCACGCCGCGGCTGTTGAGCGTCATCTCTATTATTTTCTCTTTTATCCCAGGTTTGTACGCATTGTAGCGATAATCTAAACGAAATTGTTTTTTGGCACAATTTGCAAAAATAACGCCGGGTACCATAGGTACAGTTCCCATTTTTACGCAAGGCTGTCCATGCGCAATGGGGACAGTGGATAACTTGTTGATGAACCATACTTTTGGGATGGCAAAGATAATCAATACTGTTGATTTATGATACGACCAAATATGGAAGCAATCAGGAAAATAGTTAACGCAGATATGATGACGCCCATTTCGGGAGACTTGCATGAATGAGAAGAATTCAATGGAATTCGTAATTCCTAATTGATAAAACGATTGGAAGAAAATGGATGAACTAACGTTTTCACTTGGTGAAAAGTGATATTAAATAAGTAATCCATTGTGTATATATGACTAAAATGTCTTTACTTTGTACCCGAATTGAGAAGTGCCTGTATGAAACGGTTTGTTATGTTCTTATGGCTGTTCGGGGGTGTTATTTTTGCAGACGCCCAAACGGTCAAAAAAGTTGAGAGTCCGGTCTCTCAGCGTTCAATCAATCAGTCAGCCGCGAAATTATCCGATGCCTTGGAGCAAAGCGCTTCGGATAAGGTCGTTGCAGATGAATACAGGGTATTGGCACAGGAACTGTCGGGCAGCGGCGATTTTGTCAGGGCTGAAGATTATTTGACACGGGCGGTCGCATTATACCTCAAAACAGATAACCTGGACCTTACTTCAGACGTTTACAGGGAATTAGCCAAAGTGCAGGAATCGTTAAACAAGCGTGAAGAAGCCATCGCGAATTACCTGAATGCAGCCCGTTATGCGCCGGATAGTGTCCGTCAGTCATTGAATGAGAATGACGCCAACCGCTTGGACGTTTCATTGGATTTGATGTCGCAATCGGTTTATGTGCAGCGAAATATTGACCTGGCTACAACCACAAACACCGTGACCGAACAAATTGGCGCATACCGTCAAATGGCTGAAATACGCAGGGCGCAACAAGATAATCCGGGCGCTTTGCGTGAATTGGAAAAGGCGCTTGAGGAATCGGAGGCTTCCGACGAAAAAAGCAATGCTTCGTTTCAAATCAGGCAAGAGATTGCACAGACGCTTGTCATGGATAATCAACACCGCGAAGCCATCGCATTGAACAAACAGTTGGTAGAAGAAGCGCGACAAACGAACAATCCAAAGACGGAAATCATTCAACTGCAGATGCTGGCAATTTCGTATTTCGAAGCAGGCGAGTCGGCTGATGGCGTCGAATCGTTACAACAAGCCTATCATACAGCGCTTGACAATGGAATGACATTAGATGCGAAAAACATATTGGAACAGTTAGTCGAACAGTATCGAAAAGAA
>JGI24702J35022_10001777_pt1 | contig 13314 bp, 14 predicted proteins | sample TergutTh196P4_FD_35022 | JGI IMG/M metagenome (IMG submission 35022)
ATAAATAATATGGGTTTATTTGTGTCTTTTGTGTTTGTTGTTTGTGGGGGGTTTTTGTTGTTTGTAAGCGGTTTGTTTAATGTTCGTGCGTTCTACGTGGGCATCTCCCTACCTCCAGAGATAAGCTGGATAAGTCTCACCATATAAGAAAAAAATCCCAGAGTAACCCCAGAAAGTCTACTTACTCCCGAAGACATAATAGCATACTCAAAGCCGCCACTAACCATCGCGATAAAGCCATGATTTATGTACTCTTTGAAGCTGCCATACGTCCAAGTGAACTTTTAACCATGCGCATAAGTAGCGTAATCTTAAAGATGAATACTGCCTCATTGCAGCCAACGGTAAAACGGGTATTAAACGCATACCCTTGTCACCTCAAGCGGGCCACTCTTAGGATGGATAGAAGAACACCACTGCCGAACAGATCCCCAAGCACCTTATGGTGTGCTATAGATAACAAGTATGAAGGCACCCGTTTAAGTTACACAAATTTTCGCTTAACAATTAGATTGGGAGACACAACCAATAAATTAGCTAATATGAAACCCTATCGATAGTACGAACCTCATATTTATTCCATGGAAATTCATACTCAAATAATATGTCTCTAACACTGTTGAATTTTTTATCATACCTTTCGATGGCAAACTTGGCTTTCCCAGTATCCGTGACCGTGATAAATATGGTATCTTCATCAGGAGGATAAAATATGTCAGTTATTGTTTGATGGCTAGTCCAATGCTTGTCGGTCTTAGCATCAATCTTGTCTTTAATTAGCTCATACACAATTTTTGGTGCACGTTGATTGTCAATATCACTTGCATCCATCAACCGAAAAACCGCAGAAAGATATTGCAATTTTACTGAACCTTTTGTGTTAATTGTTTTAGGCATATTTATGGGGTCATTTGATGAATGGGACACACAAATCCATTTTATCAATTCTATGGAATTATTATCCAAACCCCAAATATGTTGAGACCCAGGTTGGTCAATTATTTTACAAGAGTTGACATTATGTTGTTCTCTGCCCCAAATGTTGCCTAAATCATGTAACCAAGCGGAAGCAAACAAAAGATACTCTTCATATGAAGAAGTATTACACTTTAATTTCTGAGCATTACATACCTGTAGAATTTCTCTGCTTCTGTTTTCGATGTTTTCAGAGTGGCTTACACCATGAGATGTAAAATCTCCAATCATCCGATGGATATATTGTAAAATGGGCAGTACAGAAAATCGTAGTTGACCTAGCCACGCTTCATGTTGCTTATCCATTTTATTGCGCCTCTATTTGTTTGAAACTAACCAAACAGGTCGTTTGAAGAAACCACTTTTGCCAGAACATAAAAGAGTCCCTTGCTTCTTAGAGGTCATGTGTAGCGCGATAGAGGCTTCTTAGTAGTCTTTTCTGTTCTTCTCCAGCGATATTGTAGGTCCGTATCCAATGACCGCCTTCATTTTTTTGCCAACCGGCGTGAAGTGCGCCTTTGTCGGTTAATTCATCAAGTGCTTCATGGACAGAGTTTCGGCTAGCACCTTTGCCTTCTAAGTCTTTGCATAGTTTAGTGAAATTAGTATTTTCTGATAGTACATCGTTGTATTCGAGGATTTTTAGGGCAACTTTTGCGGATGGCTTGAGTTCACTATACATAGTATTAGGGCGACCGATTTTCTCAAGGAGTTTGTCTTTGAGTTCTGTTTCCATTTTTTTCCCTCTTAATTTCCTTTAACGGTATTTTATAACATATTTAGGGTTTTTGTACTCAAGTATGATAACTATACTTGGCGGAGAACTGTCGAATACTTGTTAAAACGGATTCTCTGATTTCCATACTTAAGTATGATAACTATACTTGATAAAAACACTAGTTAATAAACACACGTAAAAACTCAGGAGATCTATAGTCTTTATTTGAAAAAATCCTCAAAATCAGAAAAAAGACTATGGCTAAAAGGCGCATGACTCAATTCAGTCTCTGGCCATGTCACCGAAGTTATCTTAATGGTGAAACCTTTAGCGATAATTTCCCCCTTCAGTTGTTTTAATAGATTTTTTGCGAACTCTGTAGTCAAAACAAAATCAACACAGTGTCCACACAGATTCCCACGTGCATAATTCACTGTGCTACAGAATTTTTTAGAAATAATAGTTGAACAATCTTTCTCCTGAGGAGGTATTATTTCAGGATAAAACATCGGAACAATATAGAGCGTATTGGGAACAATATCGTTTTGCTCAAAACAAAACCTCACTTTGCACACCCCTTTCAGTAGTCCAGTATTTAGCAAACCGCTCAAGCCCAAACTCAATAGGGTTTAAGTCACATACCGTAAACTTTGTTCTTCCCCAGAGGCGACAAATGGAATCCTGCACATAATAGGAACCTTTTTTCTTTAGACTTTCTTTCATGAACTCGAGAAATGTTGCTGAATCAAAATCTCCATCGCTTTTGCCAATTTCAGCACGAATGACCAAATGATCAGGATCAAGTTGATGGCATAACGAATCAAAGTAAGCCGACAAATGATCTTTAATTATTAACGACTGATCATTATACTCTTTAGAGTAATAATCTATAGTTCTGTACACTCTTTATGCTTTAGAAATACTGCTAATCGTATTGTGGGCAGATTATTTCTGTCCGCTACTTTTTCAAGTATGGCTTGTTTTGCTTTGTTTATAGTGTTTCCCGTACGGACACTGTCATCCAAAATTAAAATTCGTTTACTAGATAACAACCCTTCAGGAAGGGTGTCTAACAGAAAAATCTCAAATTCTCTATATCTGGGAATAGTGTTTCTAAAAGGAAAAAGCCCTTGCGCATAATTGGAATTACCATGTCGAATTTTTCTGCTATAATAGTGTCTGCTAAGAACTTTTTTAGGTATTGTTGGAAATTGTCTATAGTTACCTTATTTATCAAGGACATAAAGAAGAAAATATTGGTTCTTAAATATAAGTGAGTCCAAGAAAAATTCAGAACCAACAATTCTGTGCTATATCCGAAAAATCTGTTGTTATTAGACTGCGCAAAAACACTAAAAACATCATATGTGTAGTGTCTGTTATTCATGTGTGGTTATATGTTATTGTGTGTTTGAGGGAAAATGTCGTGGTTGTGGCGTAGTCTGAATTCAGGACATTTTCATGGATTTCTTTTCGCTTATGTATAACTCCACCTGAATTTTAGGTGGTTCAGGTGTAGGAAAGAGTGTATTAGTGGGCTCAGGTGTAGGATTAGGCGGTTTAGTGGTAATAGGTGGTAGTGCGTCTTTGTAACCTTTTGCTATATATCGTTCATTAACCGAGTATATGTCATAACCAAAAGCATTTTTGCCGCCTATTACATACAATATATCGTCAACAACTGCAACTCCAAACTGTTCTCGATAAGTAGGCATGTTATTGACAGTTGACCAAGTATCCTTTTCTGGATCATAAACCCAATTGGTCGAAATTGGTTGCCCCGGACCAGAGGTTAATCCAAAAATATAGACTCTTGCAGGGGCATAGACACCCGTTGTCATACAAACACCCGTAACCGAAACTGTAGTACCATAAGGGCTCTGTGTAGACTTGCCATATATGCCCTCTTCATGTGTTTTTCCTTCACTCCACACATCAGCCTTAGTGTCATAAATCATAACTGCCCCTTTCGACCTCCACCAAGCATCATCATACCCATATATGCAATAAACCATTATTTTGTTATCCAACACAACCGCAAAATCAAACCTAAAACCTGAATTATTTGCATCGTCTGGTGGGGGTATACTGGTTTTCTTGTTCCATTCATCAGCACCAGGGTCATACGTAAATAGATCACATCCCGCTATAGCAAAAAGTTCCCCATCCACAACATATACTCGAAAACCCAGACCCTCAAAGGGAACGTCTTTTTTTGTACTCCAACTATTGGCAACGGGATCATAAACCTCAGTTACCCGATATATGTTATAATCACCAGGGTTATGAAGAACTTCACCACCCATGCAGTAAATCTTACCCTGATAAACCGCTATAGCAAAACTAGCTCTTGGCGTAGGCATAGGTTCCAAAGTAACCCACTTATCAGTCGCAGGATCGTACCGTTCATTTGTGTCTACAAAACCAGCTTGATAAGGTCCCCACCATTCTTGATTAGTTGCAGTGTAGCCTCCAATAGCGTAAATTTTACCTTCAACAGTTACAACTCCCAAATTAGCCCTTGCTTGAGGCAAGGGTTTTTTTGTGTTCCAAGAATCCTCAACTAACTTTGAAACTGAAACGGAATTAAATGCTATTATAAATAGTCCGCTTATGATGAGACAGAAGAGTAACAGTAAGAGTGCAAATTTGTTTCTGTTTGTCATACAATGGTATTTTGGTTGTTTGTTGATAAAGGTTTTTGTAAATATTAGTTTTGAAACTGAAAAATGGTTTGAACTATTTTTCTGATTTACCGTAAGTATGTTTGCTAATGTTTTCTAATCGTAATTATAAACCATTTTTGGACGGTGTCCTAAGTTAAGTGGAGTGGTAGATTTTGTTGAAAAATCAAAAATTCTTGATCAAACCGATGGGCAATTTTGGCATAAGATGTGATTTTGGCGTCAAAGATTTTTATGTCTACTAGACCATACAGCAATTAAACTATTTCATGACATAACTCAAAATCTTTGCTAACTAACTAACCTTTTAAGTACCACCAGTAACTTTCTGCAAAAAATATGGCAAGTAGCAAATTAGACAGTCAATTTTTAGAAGTATCCATTTCCATATATGTACTGTTTCTGTAAGTGAAATAATTTGTTTCTGCTTTAAAAGCGTACGTTTTACGGGTTATAAGGCAGCAACAGCACCTGTAAAGTCCTAAAGGGAGTAAACATGGCTAAACAAAGTATTAAAAAATTTTTAACCAACCTTAGTTTTTGTTGTTTTGCTTTTACGCATATGCCTGTTGAAAAAATCTGAAATCTTTACTAATGCTTTACTGTTAACAATTTTTTTACATATTTTTTGCTGCATATAGAGACCTAAAAATAGTGTCTGTAGAAATTTTTAAAACCGATAAACAAAAATTAGAGCTAAAGAGGCATCGAATTTTTTAAACAATCCAAACACCTTAGGTGACCTCCGAAAACCTGTATTTTCCCAAAAATCATATGCCAAAAACAGTGTAACAATGTTACTTGGTTTTCTGAAATGGGGTTTCGGAGGTTGCCCTTAAAGTAAAGAGTGTAAGCGGATGAGAAAACTAGGATATACTTGGGCACTTCGGTATTGAGTTATTTGAACCAGACTTTTAACTTTGAAAAAATGAATGTTACATTAAAATTATGGGACAAAATAATAGGTGGCGATATGATGTGGTGATTTTAGATGTTGCTATAGTAGAACTCTCACAATCCACAGAAACCAAAAGAGCATACGTGTGGAGTATGTTGCGGTAAATTAACTATTTTTTAATGCGTGAAACACAGGAAACATTTGCTCTTGTAAATCGTTTTATTGAACAAAAAGTATTAACAAAAAATGTCTTAACGATTGACGACATATTGCTTGTGCTGTTGTGGCAGGTTGTGTTATAATTACGTTTTGGAGTTTCAAACACATGGTGAATGTACGGACAGTTAATGGTGTTAAAATAATAAATATGATGGAAGGTTATAGAATTGTAGAAATATATCCTCCTACAATGTTTGTTGATGGTGAAGAGGAATAGAGTATGAGAAAGCCTAAAATTTTTCAAGATTTCACTGTTGAGGATATACGGAAAATTAGGGATTATGCTGCAGAGCGGATGGATGGGTGGACTGCAGAGAAAATAATTAAATATACTCAAGATAGAACTAGAGAGTTGCTTGAGTATTTAGAATCTAATAAGGTCTCAACCATGTACATGCTAAGATTTAACGCCAAAACAACATTCTTGAGCACGAGGCTGTTCTTTCAAATAATTCCAAACATGATCTTTAATGTCTGCTAAGGTAAAAACTCTAACTCTTAACCATAAAAATCGTCCCTAAAAAATATCCAATGAACTGCTTCTACGAAAAGTTACTGCAACATAACTAACATAAAACTACTATGTTTATTAGCATACTCGGTTAAAAATTTTTCAACACATTGTAGAGTATTTGCCATTACCCAACGGAAGCTAACATGAAGAAAAATTATCCCGATTGTTAAAAGAAAAAACCATTCATCAACAAATTAATAGACCCATGAAATTTGGTTACAGGAATTTATTGCTTTAGGCATCAACCATATTTTTACGATTGTTAACAAAAGATTAACTGTTATTTGTAAAACAGAAAAACAAAACACAACAACAAAACCACTAATTAGTGTCGATAAAATAAAATACTACTTGAAAGTTACTTTTTTCTTGTGTTAAGATCTACTTATCAACAAAAACCCGCACATGTTGCGAGTTTTGGGAAAAGATACAACAATATACATAACGAATTAGCACAAAAATGGAACAAAAAATTTGCCAAACTATGAAATTCACGGAATAGTAATTAACCATATTGATTGATACAAGAAGGAGCATCCCAAATGATGAATAAACTCAGACAACTCATACATGATGGAGAGGGACTAACTAGTGAGTTTAAACGTTGTGAAAACGACCTCGCAAGTAATATCTACGAAACAGTGTCTGCGTTTTCCAATCGATATGGTGGATACATACTACTTGGCGTTGAAGATAACGGCGAAATTAGCGGCGTAAATCCCAGAGCTGTGAAAAAAATAAAAAATGATTTTGCAAATGCATTAAACAACCCCCAACGATTTGCACCCACACTCTTTCTTGCACTAGAAGAAGTAGATCTTGATGGTAAAATCATACTTTGGTGTTATGTACCTCAAGATTCGCAAGTCGTAATGTTTGGAGGCAAAATCTATGACCGCACCGAAGATGGCGATATAGACATCACACGCAATTCTATGTTGGTGACACAAATTCATCAACGCAAAACGGCCGATTACTCAGAACGCAAAATATTTCCCTTTGCGAAAGAAAACGATTTTGAATTCGAACGTCTACTACCACTTGTCAGGCGACTTGCTGTCACCCACCGCGCAAATCATCCTTGGGAAAAAATGGGTAACAAAGATCTTCTCAAAAGTGCAGGGCTCTATCAGACTAATCCTGAATCAGGTAAAACTGGCTACACGCTTGCAGCGGTACTGCTGTTTGGACGCGATGAACTCATTCGTGCTTGTACACCCAATTATGTTACCGATGCAATTTACCGCCGCGAAAACCTTGACCGATATGACGATCGATTAATGGTTACCTGTAATCTGATAGATGCTTATGATCAGCTTATAGAATTTATCGCAAAACACACTCTTGACAGATTCCATATAGTTAACAACCAGTCTGTTAGTTTGCGATCAAAAATCGCTCGTGAACTTGTCAGCAATATACTGGTACACCGTGAATACACAAGTGCTTTTCCAGCGAAAATTATTATTGAACACGACCGCATTGTAACAGAGAACTGGAGTCTACCAAAAACCCCTGGTCGCATTAACCCTAATAGTTTTGCACCGTATCCAAAAAATCCGTTGTTATCGCATTTTTTTGTTAACATTGGACGGGCTGACGTTCTTGGCTCTGGAGTTAGGAATCTTTATCAATTTACAAAACTATACTCAGGAGGCGAACCTGAACTTGTAGACGGAGACATCTTCAAAACCATAGTACCACTTAATTTATCATTCAGCAAAGTGAACGATAACCAAATTTTGAACGATAACTTGAACGATAACCAAATTTTGAACGATAACTTGAACGATAACCAAATTTTGAACGATAACTTGAACGATAACCAAATTTTAAACGATAATAAAGATCGTGATTGTATTCTTGCTTACATTGTGCAGAATGGAGCGATTAGTACAACGATAGCTGCACAAATTATCAGGTGTTCGCATAGTACTGCTCGCAGGATGTTGTTGCAACTTGCCGCCGAGAACATTTTGGTTTCCTCAGGTGCGAACAGAAACAAGTTATATCATTTAAAAAAGACACGATAAATTATTCAGTTAATGTCAACATTACATGGAGCAAAAATTTTTTTAGCGGTTAAGTATACTTGATCTTTAAGTGTTTAAATATGAACCTCAAAATTTGAACCAGCTTTTGAGGAAACGTAACATATACAAACAGCTCAATTCCGGCAACAGTTTTTAAGTCGCGATAAGTCAAATATGACGCGGCCTCTGCACACTCCAACACTAAGTCATCCACAACACGCTATCTTGAAATAATTCCTAAATATACAAGTAATGGCCTAAAATAAGTGCTATTTTTCAAATCGTACATTTTAACCAGTTTGAATTCTATTGTGTCGTGTTTTGTTTTTAGTGTTTTTTATGTGGTTGCGGCTCTTTGATATTGTCTGTTTGGGTCTCGTGTATAGATTGGTTGTATAGTTTGGTTATTGTTGTGTTTTGGAGTTTTTTTGTGGGTTTTTGGAGTATTTGTTTTGGATATTTGTTTTTGTTTATTTTTTGGGATATGTTGGCAGGCTTATATCGTTTTGTTTTTCTATTTGTGTTTGGACTGAAATCATGAGTTTCACCTTGTTGTTTGCTGAATGATATCATAGTGGGCTTTTTTAGTCCAATAAAAAGTTAATTGATTAGCCTACAGCACCAATAATTTAAACTGGTCCGCTATAAACATTAATAAATCAAATATGTTTAACCTCTAAAAACTTTTTTCCACAAACTTTAGGAGTAAAACCATTTGTATGACTACATAGCGAGGTGTCCTTCTTTGAAATGCCAGCAAAATATAGAAAATTTAAGCGTAGATGAAATTATATGAAATGAAGAATACTTATAACAAATGAATAAATTAACTGTATAATAAAGAAACATCAAAAAATAAAAAAAACATCAGTAAATGTAGAAGGGTAATTGTGACATCAACTAACGATAGAAAAAATAACATAACAATTCGTTCAAGCGCAGCGGAATATCTAACATTCATTGCAGCAGTGGGCGATAATGAGCAAACCTTTGAAGTTCGCTACCAAGACGAAAACATTTGGCTCACACAAAAAATGATGTCCACACTATACGATGTAAGCGTTGCAAACATCAACATACACTTAAAACAAATTTTTGCTGACCACGAACTCGAACCAGAGGCAACTATTAAAAAATATTTAACAGTTCAAACCGAAGGCTCACGACAAGTACAACGTGAAATTGACCATTACAATCTTCAAGCAATCATTTCCGTAGGATTTAAAATCAATAATGAACGGGCAGTGCAGTTTAGAAAATGGGCAAACCAAATAATCAAAGATTACACTATTCAAGGCTGGGTTATGGATGAAGCACGTTTGAAAAACGGGGGAACCGTATTAACTCTGGATTATTTTGATAAACAACTTGAAAAAATTCGCGAAATACGCATATCCGAGCGACGGTTTTACCAGAAAATAACAGACATATACTCCACAGCCCTTGATTACGATAAAGATGCGAAAACAACACGCAATTTTTTTGCCCAAGTTCAAAACAAAATGCATTACGCTGTACACGGTAACACTGTTGCAGAAGTAATCTACAATCGCGCTGATGCTGATAAGACACATATGGGTTTGACCACATGGGATGATGCACCACACGGAAAAATTCAACGCTACGATGTTACGGTAGCAAAAAATTATTTATCCAAAGAGGAAATGCATTCTTTGGAAGCAATTGTATCAGCATATCTTGATTTGGCTGAAAATCGTGCACAAAGACGCATTCCCATGACTATGACGGATTGGGCAAAGTATCTCGATCGAATCCTACAGGCAGACGAACGCGAACTATTAACCAATGCAGGTCGTATAACTGCAGAGGTTGCACAAGAACACGCACTTTGCGAATTTGAAAAGTACCGAATTATGCAAGACAGTTTGTTTGAAAGTGACTTTGACAGACAGTTACGTTTTTTGGAACACAAAACAAAAGAAGACATAAAATAATAAGCTATAGTTAACCACTTGGAAAACTCTCAAATACCACACAATCGCCAATCAACAATTTACCAGCCAACGAACGACTTTCTAAAAACTGTGTCTCTAAAAACCCAAACTGCACAAACTTGTCTAAACCCTCCAACTACTTATAATTTGTAAATAGTTCAGTAGTTGTTCCGTTTATGAAATCGCTTGGATAGATTGAGCTTAAATTTATTCTTCATCAATATCCATTTCTTCTAACATTTTTTATGGGTATAGACACGACCTTCAATAATGTCCTTTTCACCCTGCAATATACTCTGCATTAACTCTTTTCACTTAAAAAATCTACAAAGCCTCCATCAAAGCCTTCAACTTTAAATGAAGCTTGGGAAACTCTTCAACAACTGCTTTAATACTCTTCTTTTCTTCCTTGGTGAAAACGATCTTTGCCATCTAAAGCACCAATACCAACAACACCCTGCAAAATATGAAGTTTCCTAAATAATAATTCTTTAACCTTTACAGAAATATTTTTTCCAGCTTCCTGCACCTGTAAAACGTAAACTATAGTTTTTGCTGAAAAATAAAAGAATAATTGTTGAGCAAAAATTCGCTATAAGAGTTTTTCCAGTTCTTCTGCTGTTAAACCAGCTTGGCGCAGTATAGTTTTTAGTGTTCTTTTCTTGATTTCCAAATGGGCAGGAACTATTACATTATTTGTGCTAAATCAGGGTTTTCTTTTTTAACTGGATATGGCTCCTTTTCTGCTTACTACTTGAAAACCAGTACTGCTAAGAGTTTGGATTATTTTAGTGCATGATAGAGGTTTTAGTTTGGGCATGTGTTTCAACGTTTAAAGTGGTAAGAATAGCTGATCGATCTGTTGGAATTTTTGCATCTTTATCTTCAAGATAGAGCTCGATGGCTTCTCGTAAATTGTTCAAGGCATCTTCGACTGTTTTACCTTGACTGGCTATGTCGAGTTCAGGAGACCATGCGATTTGTAATCGGTTTTCTTTCCAGAGCACTGCGGAAAAAGTTACACTCTCAGTCAATGTTAAACCTCAAAAATAGTACTGCTTTAAAGTCTAAAATAATTTGTGCTCTTACACTCTCTTTTGATCATGATGAATTAAAAAAAGATAAGGCAAAAGAGAAACATCAAACGATGAAAATTAATTACAGGTTCTGCTTTGTTTTGTTATAAGACTAAAGTGTTAGTGTTTGTATGAATGATAGAGTTAAAGCATAAAGTAAATCAAGCTATGTATGAGTTGATGACTTCAACAGGTGTGGTTGCACCTGTTGAGGTTATGCAGAAAGTTGGGGTTTTGACAAAAGAAAATTCGAGAAATGGCGTAACGGCTAAGTGGATTATTTAGAGCGGGTTTGCACTTGTAATTTGAGTAAATTGTCTAATTTTATGGAGGAAGTGAGTACCCAAAAACCCGACTAATTGTCAACCGACAAGATAGAGAAATTATCTGTATTTTGCATGCAGAAGGCAGTGAGCACGATTTTTCTCTTTAACAAAAACGTATTGACTGTTTTGTTTTTGAAGGCTTTTTGTTTCAAAATAATAGTAGGTACTGGAGATTTTAAGGATTGTATAAGGATGGGAAATGTTTAAGAAGAACTTTAAAGGCTGTGTGTTAAGTGTGGGAAAAAAGTTGAGAATGTGTGTGTTTTTTGTGAGTGTGTGTTTGTTTTGAATGTTGTTGTTGGGTTTGCGGTGAAGTTTTTGGTTTATGGTGTTGTGGTGGGTGTGGATGTTGTGGGTTGTGTGTGGTTTTAGTTTATGGTGTAATTAATTATGACATCAGAAATAAAATCTGAGAAGGTCTAATATAGAGATTAAAAACCTACGTTACGATTGAATAATTACAAAAAATTAACTAATCAAACGCAGCTACAAAATTTGTATGTTAATTATGAACACATGGTAAAAATATATTAGTAACATTTGACATTTGCCTGTATGTGTTGTGTTATAATGTTGTATCCAAATATAATTCGTTCCGTCCGCAATAATCACGTTTTAACTTTTGTTTCTTTATTACTCATAATCACGATAATTTTTTCGCCATTTCTCTCAATATTTAACAGCGTTTCTCCTCTAGTATTAGGAGCTAACGCAACCTCTGGTGTAAATGGTAGAATTCTTCCTGCTATCACAACAGGGGATACATCTGATTGGATTGAAATCGCAAAAGACGGAGAATATTCACTAATACTACGAAAAGTAAACCTCCCCAACAGCAAAACAGCATTTTCAACTAGTCAAATTGATAACTACCTGAATCCTAAGCAGCCTCTTGCTCGTGCTTTTGTGAACACTTGGTTTAGGAGCACATTAAACTCAAATGCGCGATTACGCGACTTTACAGTAAAAAACACTGTATTAACAGATTTGGGCTATTTCGGAGTTATCAATGATGGATTTAGTTCTCCAACATCCGAAGCAGTTAGAACTGGTGACGATGTGGCTTTTTTACTTAGTTTTTCCGAAGCAGCATTATTCTGCAGCCAACAATACGCAACTGGAACATCAAGTTATACTTCTAGCTCAAATATCGCCCAAAGCAACTATGCCAAATTAACAATCCCCTCTGGCCCAATGGAAGACTTCTGGTGGCTACGATCACCTGGCGCACCTGGTAATAACATATGTTCTGTTGGTTCTCACAGCCAAGCAATGTCTGGCACTGTCTGGGGTAGCTCAACAAACGCTCCATATCCATACATTCGTCCAGCGTTATGGGTTAAATCAAGTATTTTTGAGTATACTATTACCTATGTGTTGGGTGATGGTACTAACGCGCCGGATAATCCATCATCATACGATATTAGTGCTCTTCCTGTAAAAATTGTTAATCCAACGGGAGACAATACATTTCTAGGTTGGAACGTAACGTATACAAACGGAAATGGTGTAGCGGTGACTTTACAGAAAGATTACACTATACCTACAGGTACTTATGGTGATGTCACGTTAACTGCTACTTGGGCTGAAAAACTTGACACTTATAGCGTGACATATAATGCTAACTGGCCAAGTGGTGTTGTTGGTGATGGTAATGTGCCTATTGATTCCACACTGTACAAGTTTGGCGATACTGTAACTGTTGCTGGTAACAATGGTAATTTAGCAGTTGATGGCTACGCGTTTACGGGTTGGAACATTGACAAGTCTAATGATGCACTGAATGAGTTTCCTATTTATGATGATGCTACATTGTATGCTGTTTGGGTTAAGGATGATGGTCGGGTTAAGTTTTTGAGTTATACGGTTGATTATTATGTTGATGGTGTTTTTGAGGAAACTCAGATTGTGACTAA
>JGI24702J35022_10001778_pt1 | contig 13306 bp, 11 predicted proteins | sample TergutTh196P4_FD_35022 | JGI IMG/M metagenome (IMG submission 35022)
CGTTTTCTGTCGTCGGGACGCACGCCGAGGTGAAATGTCTGACGCCCGATGATCTACGCGCGGTCGGTGTGCAGGTGATGTTGTCTAATGGCTATCACCTGCTCCGCCGGGCGGTGATGATTGATGCGGCCGGTGGACTAGCTGAGTTTAACGGTTGGAGTGGGCCGACGATGACTGATAGCGGCGGATTTCAAGTTATGAGTTTGGGCTCAGGTCTCGGTAAAATTATCAGTATGAAAAAAGAAAACCCCTTAGTCATTGCGAGGAGTGAAACGACGAAGCAATCTAGTGAATCTAAGAACGAGCCTGGATTGCCACGGCAAACAAGTTTGCCTCGCGACGACAATTCTATTGAGAGAAACGATCGTCTGGCTATTGTTCATGATGACGGTGTGGAATTTCGCAATCCTTGGAATGGGCGTATCGTTAGATTCACTCCCGAAATGTCGATGCGGATCCAACATCAACTCGGCTCGGATATGATGATGGCTTTTGACGAATTGACCAATATTTCCGATACTTATCAATATAATGTGGAAGCGTTAGAGCGAACGCGTACTTGGGCGGAGCGATCGCTGGCCGAGCATGTGCGACAAACCAACCTGCGGGCTGATCGACCTCGTCAAGCACTATTTGGTGTTCTACAGGGCGCACATTATCAGGATTTACGCGAAAAAGCGGCGCATGATTTGGCGTCGATGCGCGTCGATGGTGCGGAGTTCGATGGTTTTGGTTTGGGTGGAGCTTTTGAAAAGGAACGTTTGGGCGAAATCTTGTCGTGGATGACGCGAATTTTACCAGAGGGAAAACCGCGACATTTGCTCGGACTCGGTCGACCTGATGATATTTTTATTGGTGTCGAAAACGGTTGCGATACTTTTGATTGTGTGGCGCCGACGCGCGAAGCCCGACATGGGCGAGTTTATACTTTGGCTGGCGATATTAATTTACGTCGAAGCGAGTTTGCGGATGACGGACGACCGTTGGACGAGGATTGCGATTGCCCAACGTGTAATAAGATAGCTGTCATTGCGAGGAGTGAAACGACGAAGCAATCTAGTGAATCTAAGAACGAGCCTGGATTGCCACGGCCAACAAGTTTGCCTCGCCATGACAAGGGTTTTTATTCTCGGGCCGAACTACGCGTCATGCTCAAATCGCCAGAACCAGATGAAAAAGCCCGCGCTCTGGCTCTACTGTCGCAACATAACGTACGATTTATTGTTCGTTTGACTGAGCAAATTCGGGCGGCGATCATTGATGGAACTTTTTCTGATTTTAAAAACTTTTGGCTAGAACGATATCGTGGTACAATGATAACATGAAAGACGTGAAGTTAAGTATCGACACCAGCACATTCGTCCGGTTTTGGTTGGTGATTGTTGGATTTGTGGCGGCGATTGGTGCAGTCTGGGTGGTGCGGGGGGCGATTATCACCCTACTGGTGTCGTTCTTTTTGGCGTTGGCGTTAAATCGACCAGTTTCGTGGATCGCGCGACACTTGCCTGGCAAATCGCGAGTTTTGGCGACATTGATCGCCTATCTGTTGGTGGTGGCGCTGATCGTCTTTATTTTCTTTAACGTGGTGCCGGTTTTTGTCAAACAAATTTCGGTTTTTCTCGGTTCTTTGCCCGACCTACTACATAGTTTTGAGGGCAAATCGGGCTGGTTGGCGGACTTTTTGAATCAACATAATTTGGCCGATCAGTACGCCGCGTGGCTACAGGAATTCCAGGGCGAGCTCGCTAACGTTGCCAAAGGTATCGGCAGCTCGTTTGTCGATATTTTGAACGGTCTAGTCAACGTGATTATTAACGTGATTTTTGTGGCGGTCTTGACATTTTTGATGTTGGTCGAAGGTCCGGCCTGGGAAGAACGATTCTGGCGGTTGGTCTATGCTGACGACCAAAAGCGCAAACGCCACCAAGGCATTGCTCGCAAAATGTACACAGTCGTTAGCGATTACATTAGCGGCCAAGTCATCATCGCGGTCATTTCAGCCATGTTGACAGCCGTCGCGGTGGCGATTTTGTCGGTGATCTTTAGCTTTGAATTAGCGCTGATTTGGCCGGCTTGGTTGATTGTTTTTCTACTGACTTTTGTGCCGATGTTCGGTTCGACAATCGGCGGCACGATCGTGGCGCTGCTGCTCGTGCTTTATTCGTGGCCAGCGGCGATAATTTACGCGGTTTACTTTATCATCGAACAACAAATCGAGAACAATTGGATCACACCGCACATTCAATCGAAACGATTAAACATGTCGACGATGACGGTTTTAGTGGCGATTTTGTTCGGTTTACAGGTCAGCGGTCTACTGGGTGCATTGGTGGCGATTCCGGTCGCCGGTTGTTTGATGGTGCTGATGAAGGAATTTATGCGCGCTAGACGCCTGCGACGCGCCGAAGCGATCGGCCAAGTCATCGATCCCGACAACGAAGCCGACATCGCGGTGGTCTTTAGCGAGAAAAAGAATTTCACCAAACCGCGTTTTGCAAAGTTGCGACGACGAAAAAACTAGAACGACGATTTATTTTCTCGACCAGATAGTTTGGTTGGCAGTGTCGCTGAGCTCGATGCCTTGCTCGAGCAGTTGATCGCGAACTTTGTCGGATTTTGCGAAATCTTTTTTAGCGCGCGCGGCCAGGCGTTTCTTGATCAACTGTTTTTGCTCATTCGTGATATCAGGCGTTGCCACCGCCAAACCGAGACCGAGATAATCATCAATGAATTTAATAAAGTTTTGTAGCGCAAAATGGCTGATATTATCCAAACTAGTTTGAAAAACATCTGCCGCCGCGTCGATAAATTTTAACGCATCGGGTGTGTCGAGATCATTTACAAGTGCAGCCGTGGCCTGGTCGAGCAAGTTGTTGATAATTTCGGCTTGGCCATCATCGCCCGCATCATTCGTTTGATGGCGCAACTCAGCGATATTTCGCCAATTACGACGACGATTCTGGGCGGCGGCCAAGTTGCTCCAACTCAGGTTGGTCGCGCTACGATAGTGCGATTGCAAAACCAACATGCGAAAATCGAGTGGATCAAAACCCTTCTTCTTGACATCCGGCAAAGTGTAAAAGTTGTGTTCGCTCTTGGCCATTTTTTTACCATCGACCAATAAATGTTCGTTGTGAACAAAAAAGTTCGCCATAGATTCCGGCTGGTCGCCGGCCGTGCTTTGAGCGATTTCGTTTTCGTGATGCGGAAAAACCAGATCGATTCCGCCGGTATGAATGTCGAACGGTTGACCGAGATTCTTCACGCTCATCGCCGAACATTCGATGTGCCAACCAGGACGACCACGCAGGTCAATGGTATCGTCATCGCGAGAAGCGCTAGCGACGTGGCGATCCAGGCTGGATTGCTTCCCCCGGATCAAGTCCGAGGCTTCGGCGCTCGCAATGACGGAATTTTTAATTTCGAAATCCCATGCCGGCTCGCCAGGTTTTCCTTTTTTCCACAAGGCAAAATCGGCGGCGATTTCTTTATCGTATTCATCGTTATCGATGCGCGCGCGAGTTTGGCTGGCGGTGTCAATGTGACACAGCTGGCCGTAAACGCGAGTTTTCTTGTACGCCGCGATGTCAAAATAAACGCCGTCATCGGCCACGTAGGCTTGTTTTTGATCAAGCAAATGTTGGATCAGTTTTTGCATCTCGATAATGTTTTCGGTCGCACGTTCGAAATCAATTTCATCGATCAAATTGCCAATGTTCTGCATGTCGCGACGAAAAACTTTTTCCCAATGGCGCGTGAATTTGGTCAGCGCCTCCATCGGTTCGAGGTCGGGATATTTTAGACGCGAATCGCGGATCGTTTTATCATCAACGTCGGTAAAGTTCATCGCTCGTTTCACGTCATAGCCCGACAACTTTAATGTGCGATGCAAAATGTCTGAATAAATATAAGCGCTCAGGTTGCCAATATGCGCATGATTATAAACCGTCGGCCCACAGGTATAAACGCGAGCGGTTTTTTTGTCGATCGGCACGAACTCCTCAACCGATTTCGTCAAAGTATTATAAAGTCTCATTTTTCTCCTTAATCTTATCAATAACTCGGCTAATCATATAGCTTGTCTCGTTCGGCTTATCAGTGTAGAAAGTCATAAGTTCAACACCAGTTTCGGCGCAAATATCGCGGACTTTGTAATCGCGCACATAACGCGATTTTTGATTATGGCTCGAATCGTTCAACTCGATCAGCAACAAAAGTTTTTGGTAATCATGTGTAAAAATTGCAAAATCAATGTTGCGAAAAAGTTCGTTTTGAAAACGATCATTACTTATTTTCTTGATAATTGTCGCCAAGTTGACTTGTGGTGCAACAATCATTTTCCCACGTGTCTCCGTTTCTATCTTTTTCAATTTTTGATAAAAGGACAATTCTGATGCGGTCAAAAACGGTTTCAACTCGTAAATACCCGTGGTCTTTCTAGAACTTTTTTGCGATTTTCTAAATGAATTTACAGCTAAAAGAACAGCTACGATTATCACCAGAATCACAAAGAGTGGCAGAAGTTGTTTTGTCATTTCATTAAGAAATCCTTGCATCAGTTTTTCTCCTTAATTCTAAAACTTTTAAAATTATCACCGCTCGTTTCTTTCGACTCAGATTTAGTCGGCGGATTCTCGTTGTCATAATCAGCGTAAATTTTTTCTAAACATTGGATTAGTTCGGGTAAGAATTCATCATACTTTTCATAAATGCGAAAACCGGCGGCGTAGGGATGGCCGCCACCGCCAAAGAAACCAGCTACCGCGTCCGAGACCGGAATATTGGTGCGCAATTTGCCGGTCAATTTCCCATCAGGATAAGTTTTGATGCCGATCGCCACATCGACGCCGATAACCAAACGCATCTCGTCGAGTACCAACATCGTTGGATTGTAATCGTTGCTGTACTCTTGGATTTCGTCAAATGGCACCAGGACCAGCGCCGTGCGGCCATCGTTGAAATATTCGATTCGCTCGATGAGCTGGCCTTTGTATTTGAGGATTTCCGGCTTCTTTTTCATTAGTTCGCGACGTTTTTCCTCAATATCCGCCGGATCGGCGCCGAGTTTAACGAGTTCGGCGCAAGTTTCAAAACTTTTAGCGGTTGTGGCAGCGGTAGTCAGGCCGAGCGAATCTGCCTGGATCGAAATAAATAGATTTGTGGCGGCGGTCGCATTGATCGTCCATTTTTCCCCTTGAGCTAAGTCAAAAATCAACTCGCCGGTCGCCACCGCAGTATCAGAAATAATATATTGCGCGTCAAACGGCAAATCTGGCGTCACCGAAATGTGATGATCGAAAACCAACACCGGATGTGTGTTCAGAAAATTAGTCGCGACCGGATTTTCCAAAGTTTTGCTAAGTAGAACTTTGCTCGAAGTATCAACAATAATCGCCATGTCGGCGTCGGTCGGAAAATCGAGCCCTACCCTGTCCCAACCGGCGATATGACGCAAATAAGTCGGGATCTGCACCGGGCAATATAGTGCCACTTTTTTGCCCATAACCCCAAAAATCTCCTCCAACGCCAACGCCGATCCCAAAGAATCACCATCAGGATTCTCCGCCTGGATCACCAGAATCTTTTTCGCATCGGCGATGAACTTTCGTTCAGAATCATTCAACATGAGAACATTCTACCAAAATTCAGGAATTTTCGCGAGCGACGAGGCGTTCCAGATGCCAAAACAATTGCGGATAATACCAATCCGCTTCAGGAACAATTTTATCTGAATTCGCTTCTGGATTTTTAACCCATTCCTTTAACTTATCTATCGAAAACCATCTCAAATCAGCAACTTCCCCATCATTGAAATTAAATTCCTTTTCTTCATCGATCTGATACAGGAATACGTGACGAATTTCTTCATACAATTTATCAAACCAATGGTCGGAGAATATGTAGTAAAGTTTTTTGCGATCAATTGGCAAATTTATTTCCTCTAAAGTTTCACGCACGGCAGCGTCGAGCGTCGTTTCGCCAACATTGAGATGACCGGCGGCGGAAATATCCCAATAATTTGGCCAATTAGTTTTATTAGGCGAACGCAACTGCAAAAGAACCTCTATNCCCCCCCCCCGTGGTCTCTCGCCAAATCCAAACGTGTGCCGAAGCACAAATCTTTGCACGATTGAGAAATGCTGACTGAGGAAAGCCCTGGTTTTGGCTGGTGCCGTTGATGGCGAACTCTTGCCACAATTCATCATCGTGATTCATATATTTATTGTATAATAGTTAGGTGAATTTTGTAAAATCTTTGGCGCGATTTTTCGGCTCGGCGGGCGGCGTGTTTCTGCTCGGTGCGGTGGTGGGCACGTTGTTTTTTGGTTTGCAATTTGGTTTCTCGATAATTGATCCATTAAATTCAGATTGGATTTGGCACGGCGTGACGCATGACACGGCGCAACACTTTATCGGTTGGGAATTTTTTCGCGCCGATTCGACCGGTGGTGTAATTAACGGCCTGGCCTATCCCGAAGGCCTACCGGCGACGTTTATGGATGTGATTCCGCTAGTTGCATTGCCGCTGAAACTGATCGCCGGAATTTTACCGACCAGTTTTCAATATTTTGGGCTGTGGGCGCTGATTTGCTATGCTTTGATGGGCGGATTGGGTGCGGTGCTTAGTCGAAAAGTTTGGCGAAAGGTTTTTGGCGAGCGAAGCCGGTCGCAACAGTCCATCGCAGTTACGACGAGGACGAGCAAGGAGCCCCATAACGACGGGCGCGACGAGCGAACTGTTGCGAGTGGCTTGGCGAGCCTATTTGCCGTAGCGGGCGCACTAATTTTTGTCCTGAGTCCGATGGTTTTGGCGCGGACTCTGTATCACCCTTCCCTGGCGGCGCATTGGTTGATTTTGCTCGGAATTTTGCTAATTTGGGATGCGCCAAAATTCGCTAAATGGTGGAAGTCTACGCTAGTATGGTCGGTGACGTTGGTTGGCGCAGTGCTGATTCATCCGTACTTCCTACCGATGTTAGGAGCAATGATGCTAATTTCGGTGTTGAGGAACGCACAGGGGAAGAAGCTTCTGATGAAGGCTTTTAAATCCATTTCGCAAGTTCTCATTCCGATCGCGCTGGCGGTTGCATCTTTTGCGGCGATTGGCGGATTCGCGCTCGGTTCGGGCGCGGAGATTCGCGATTTGCACGACAAGGGTTTTAATCTGCTCAGTTTTGCGATCTCTAATGATTATTCGGCGATTGTACCATCAATTCCACAGCGCTCATATTCGTCGGAAACGCTGATGTGGCTTGGTCTCGGCGTTTGGGTGATGATTATCACGGCGGCGATTTTGTGGCGCGGGCGATATAAAGAATCTTTCAAGAAATTAAGAACAAAATTCGCCAAACAAAAAGCCCGCAATATCGCCATGGCGGCTGTGGCGTTTGGGCTGCTCGCGTTCGCGATTGGTGTGAGGATTGATATCGGCCCCACAGCGATTTTCCAGTGGCAACCGCCAGAAAAAATTTACGAAATCTGGTCGGCGTTTCGCGCGGCGGCGCGCGAAGCTTGGCCGTTTTATTACGCGACGATTCTGCTGGTGATGTATTGGTTTACGAAAGGTATAAAATGCAAAATCATTTCCCCCGCCTCCTCGAACGAACTTAGCGACAAAAATTTTCTTTCTGAAAAGCAGAACCTGCATTCGCGTTCGCTCGGCGAACCTGCTTTTCAATCAAAGAAAATTTTTCGTAAGTTCGGAGAGTCGGCGAAAGAAAATAATTTTGCATTTATTGCTGTTTTGCTTTGCATTATCTCGCTCATTCAATGCGGCGACATTTGGTTTAGCAAGAATGCAGTGGCGCGGCGCGAAGGCTTTGCGGTCGCTAGAACAACCAAGCCGGAATTTGCGTCGATTAATATTAGCGATCTAGTGACGACGCAGAAACACTTAGTGATGCTAGACAGCGGTTTTCGCGGCGATCAGAGCGGTACATATAGGATTTCTAGGACGGCGCTAGAAAACGGTCTAACGCTCAACATTGGTTTCTTTGCCCGCATCCCAGACCCGATTTGGACACAGCAAACCACCTGGCGCGAAAAAGTTCGAAATGGTGAATTAACCAACGACGGTTTACGCGACTACATTTTTGCCACGCGCGACGAAAAATTCGCAACCGAAATTGCGAATAATTATACGGTCATCAAGCGTGATAAGTTCTATTTTATAACAAGTCTATAATTCGCGCCGGCCAGTTAATGCGTGGGATAAAGTAATTTGATCCGCGTATTCTAGGTCGACGCCGACAGGTAGACCACGAGCGAGACGGGTGATTTTTAAGTTCTTTAGTCCGGCTTCCTCGAGCTGTTTCTGGATGTAGAGTGCAGTTGATTCGCCTTCGACCGAGGCGTTGGTGGCGAGGATTACTTCTTTAACTTTGTCGTCCTGGAGGCGTTGGATCAATTCTGGAATATGTAATTGTTCCGGCCCGACGCCGTCGATTGGCGAAATCGCGCCGCCCAAAACATGATAAGTTCCTTTGAACTGGCCGGTATTCTCGAGCGCCAAGACGTCGAACGGCTCCTCGACGATCGCCACCAATTGACGATTGCGCTCTCGATCTGCGTAGAGCGGCGAAATGTCTAGGTCGGCGTCGATTAACGCAAAAGTTTTCGGGCAAAGTTTAATCCGACCATGCAGAGCACTCAAAGCCCGCGCTAATTTTTCCGCATCGTGCCTGGACTTTTTCAAAACCGCATAGGCATATCGCTCGGCCGTACGCGCGCCGACACCCGGCAAAGTGCCAAACGCATCGATTAGGTCGGTCAAGGCACGCGGCAGAGCGGAGTTTTGCGAAATTTTGTCCATAATCCTAAAGATCCTGAAACAAGTTCAGGATGACAATTTTTTACAGTCCGAGCTGCCCTAGTCCGCCCATTAGCGGTTTCATTTTCTCGGCGGCGACTTCTTGGGCTTCTTTGAGGCCGTCGCGGACGGCGGCTTTGACGTAACCGGCTAGCTCGCTATAAGAAATATTATTTTCGCTGATAATTTCTTCGTTAAATTCAACACTAACGATTTTTAGCTCACCATTGATTTGGATTACCACTGCACCGTCGCCCGCCTCAACCTCGACGACTTCCTTGCTCAATTCTTTTTGGGCTTTTTTTAGTTTCATGACTAACGCCATTTGGTCTTTCATTCCGGCCATATCGCAATCTCCTAACTTTAAACTTACTCGGATATTGTAGCATATGATACAATAGACGGGCAATGAAAAGTGACCTGGTGCAGCAAATCACGCTGTATAAGTATCGCTATATCGCCGGTTTTGGAGCGCTACTGTTATTCATTCTAGCGGTGACAACCTGGCGATTTTGGGCGCTACCGGACGGTTTGAGCGTGAACGAAATGGCTGCCGCGACGACGGCCGGACATTTCTCTCTACCGCAGATTTTGAGTGAAGTGGTTAATTTGCCGTGGACAATTTTGGAATGGCTGTCAATTAAGGTTTTTGGCGCATCGGTATTTGCTTTTCGCCTGCCGGCGATAATTTTGATGATTTTATCAGCCGGCGGCCTGGTGATGCTACTACGGAAATGGTCGCGCGACAATATTGCGGTCATTAGTGGTTTTTTAACTATCACGTCGGTGTTTTTTATATCTCTTAGTCGGTCAGCCACACCGCTAGCGATGACGACTTTCTTGATCGTGATGATTCTCTTGTCAACATTAACGATCATCCGCGCGGTTGAAAAGTTTGGATCGGGCGGCGAAAAAAACCAGGTGCGCCGCAGTTGGCGAACCTTCTTGGCCAAGATTATTCTCTGTATCGCTCTGGCGCTACTTTGTTACCAGGCGGCCGGGATTTATTTGGTGGTCATGTTCGTTGTGGTCGGTGTGTTTCATCCGAAAACCCGGCTGATTTTTGTGAAAAGTAAACCCTGGAAAATCATCATCGGTGCTTCGGCGGGTCTGGCGGTGATGACGCCGCTGGCGGTTGGCCTGATCGCGGGCGGATCGACGACTCTGACGAAATGGCTAGTGCTAAACGGCGCCTGGTCGCCCGAGCATTTGAGCACCAGTTGGGCAACGCTGTTTGGCCTAGAAATTGGTTTTGCGGATGGGTTGGTGACGCCGCTACTGACGTTGGTTAGTTTGATCATTGCCTTGTTGGGGCTAATGAAAATCGGCGCCGGTATTTTATCGGCGCGGGCTTATTTGGTTTTGCCGTTTCTGCTAACCACTCTGGCTTTGAGCGCCTGGCAGCCAGAGCTAGTCTATCTGTTATTTGTGCCGTTGGCACTGCTGACGACGGTGGGTGTCGAAACGTTGGTGCGAGAATGGTACAATCTGTTTCCGCGCAATCCTTACGCACGAATTTTGGGCGTGGTGACGCTGACAATTTTGATTGGTGGTTTGGTTTGGGCGTCGATGACGCGATTTTCCTTGAGCCAAAATTACGACACCCGCGTGGTTGATAATTATAATCAAGAGTATTCCGCCGTTCGCTCGGTTTTACTTGGTGAAAGAAATGCAGTGATGTTAATTGTTTCGCCCGATGAACAAGAATTCTACGAAATTCTGCGAAGCGATTTTCCCAAATTAGAAGTTAGCACGAAAATGAAAAAGGATGTTCATAGTATCGTCCTTGGTTCAGCGAGTGTTCAGAGTGAAGAAATCCCCAGTAAAATCGTGACGAGTTGGCGCAGTGAGAACGCGGTGCTATTAAGAATTTATTAAAATTGGGCCGTCGGACGGCTTGATTTTATGGCGACAATAGAACATGGCAGCAATGACCGTTGAGTTGATAGCAACCATGACGAAACGCCGGAAGGTATTAACAAAATCGAAATTAGCTGTCGCGATGAGACCAAAAATTGCTTGGAATAAAAACATTATCCAGGTGTAGAGCGATTCGCTACGCGGATTCTTCCAAGTTTTCATTAGCGTGGGAAATATACCGAAAACGCTAGAAGCACTGAGCAAAACCACCGATATCACCGCTAGGTTGCGCGATAGTAACCATAGCACCAACGCCAAAATCGCCAGGCAGAGAAGAACAACATCATGCCGCGAGATTTTGCTAGACTTGCGATAATTAAAAAATGCGACGAAACTTAAAATGAGAGTGAAGAATACTGTGAGAAGATTACCCCACGCGCCAGCACCAGCCCCGTTGAACAACAGAATCAATCCGCTAGAACCGCCGGACAGACAGGCGATTACCCAAGTGATCGGGTGCGGTCGGAGTCTGCCCTTGGCTGTCGCATAAATGTAAGGAATGTAAATAAAGAACGATTGCAGCATGGTAATAGCGCCAAAGATTTCGCGATAAGTAATTTCCATTTTTATTCGTTTTTCTTGTCCAAAGTCACGAATTTGAGATGTTCCGGATGGAAATAAAGTTCGATCCGCCCGGTCGGGCCGTTGCGATGCTTGGACAAAATTAATTCGGTAATGTGTTGACGTTCAGTTTCGGGATTGTAGTAATCTTCGCGGTAGAGAAAGAGCACGAGATCGGCGTCCTGTTCGATCGAGCCAGATTCACGCAGATCCGAAAGCATCGGGCGTTTGTCAGGACGTTGCTCAACCAAGCGCGACAGCTGTGATAACGCCATCACCGGCACATCGAGTTCACGAGCAATGAGTTTGAGACCGCGGCTAATTTCGCTGACTTCTTGGACGCGATTGTCGCCATATTTACCGGCGGCTGACATCAGTTGCAGATAGTCAACGATGATCAAACCCAATGGTGTTTTGTGCGCTTGACGGCGGGCTTTGGTACGCATCTCGAGGATGCTCAGTCCCGGCGTGTCGTCAAAGAAAATCGGTGCTTCGGCCATCTCGCCCATCGCTTCGGAAATTTTGCCAAAGTCATCATCGCTCAAATTCCCGGTGCGAATATTCCAGTTGTCGACGCCCGACGCTTCAGCTAGCATGCGATCAACGGTTTGGGAATTGGACATTTCAAGGTTGAAAATCAAGACGGATTTGTTTTCCTTGGACGCCACGTTGTAGGCGATATTCTGCGCCAAAGTTGATTTACCCATGCTCGGTCGAGCGGCCAAAACGATTAGATCAGATTTTTGTAGTCCCGCGGTGAGTCGGTCGAGATCGCGAAAACCGGTTTTAATACCGCGCAATTTTCCTTTGTCACGGTGGAGTTCTTCCATGCGGTCAAACGATTCGGTGAGGATCGATTCGATGCTGACGATATCCGATTTGTCGCTAGTCTCACCGACTTTAAAGAGGCTACTCTCCGCGGTCGCCAGAATCTCGGCAATTTCCACACCATCGGTGAACGCGAGTTCGCTAATTTGCGCGCCAGCCTTGATCAAACGCCGCCGCAGCGCCGCCGACACGACAATTTCCGCATAACTGCTAGCGTGGGCCGAGCTCGGCACGAAATTGGTCAGTTCGGACAAGTACGCCGCACCGCCAACATTTTTCAGCTCACCAGCACTCTTTAATTGTTCAGTCAACGTCAGCAAATCAATCGGTGCGTGCTTTTCATACAATTTGAGCATTCCCGCAAAAATCAGTTCGTGGCGCGGATCGTAAAAGTGGTCAGCGTGGATTTTGTCGGCCACGTCGGCCATGATTTCTTCGTCGATCAAAACCGCGCCGAGTAGCGACATTTCGGCGTCGATGTTTTGGGGCGGAATTTTGCCGGGGGGCAAATCGCCCAACCGCGACCCAGCTTCGTCTGAGCTTCGTCCAGCAAGCCCGTCTCCTCCTCGCTTCGCCTCGTCGTCGACCGTCTGGCGATTTGGCGCCAGCCAAGGCATGCTGGCCGAAGTCAGACTCGCTTGGCTGTCTACAATCGATCTCGCTTTTTTGCCTGCTTTTCCCGCCGCAGCCTCAACCAACGGCGCTGCGTTTTTTCGCTCGCCGGATAAATCTGCACTGGAACTACTCTGTTTGGCCATGTCTCACCATTTCTCCTCCGCCCATTATATCAAGAATCCGCGCTGCGTCCGAATTTTCGCGCACCGGAGTTTTTGCGACCCGGATTTCGACATCATAATCGTAAAGTTTTTGAAAGGCTTTATTTAGAACCCCGCTGAATTTGGCTGTGTCGGCCTTTTTGCGGTGGAAAGTTTTCGAAAAGTAAAGCGTCAGTCGGCCGTTTTCGTATTCATGGTCGGCGAATTTCAACGTTGCCAGCACTGCCGGTTCGTCAAGATTCCCCACTTCGGCCAGGACGTTGTCCCAGTTGATCTCGGCAGGCGGTGTCAAATCATCCCGACCAAACTCCTCATCGAGATCCTGGGCTGGCGCCAAATCGCCAGACGGTTGACGACGAGGCGAAGCGAGGAGGAGACGGGATCGAGAGGAGGATGTTTGGGAGGGGTGATC
>JGI24702J35022_10001779_pt1 | contig 13301 bp, 6 predicted proteins | sample TergutTh196P4_FD_35022 | JGI IMG/M metagenome (IMG submission 35022)
CCGCCCCCGCAGCCCCCGTAACCGCAGCCCCCGCAGCCACCATCCCCCTGCTCGAAACCCGCAACATCAACTTCACATACGACGAGAGCGACACAATCGCGCTCAAAAACATAAACTTCAAGCTCTACCCCGGCGAAATGACCGCGATCATCGGCGCGAACGGCGCGGGCAAGAGCACCCTCGCAAAACTCATCGTCGGATTCGAGACGGCGCTATCGGGCGAAATCCGATATAACGGCGAGAACATGGCCGGGCTGACGATTCCCGAACGCGCCGAACGCATCGGATACGTCATGCAAAACCCAAATCAGATGATATGCAAGCCAATGATATATGATGAAGTGGCGCTCGGATTGCGGGTGCGCGGCCATTCGGAGCAGGAGGTCGAAACGCGCGTCAACCGCGTGCTCGACATCTGCGGGCTCACGCGGTTCATAAAGTGGCCGATATCCGCGCTCAGCTATGGGCAAAAAAAGCGCGTCACGATAGCCGACGCTCTCGTGCTCGACCCGCAGATAATAATTCTCGACGAGCCGACTGCGGGCCAGGACTGGCGGCATTATACGGACATTATGGAGTTTCTCGCGGGGCTGAACCGCATGGGCGTCACCGTTCTGATGATCACGCACGACATGCACCTTTGCCTGGAATACGCAAAGCGCGCGCTGGTGTTTTCCGACGGCGAGCTGATTGCCGACCGCCCCGCATATGAGGTGCTGTCCGACCCCGAGCTTGCGGCGCGAGCAAACCTCCGCGAAACAACCCTATATGACCTTGCGCGGCTATGCGGCATCGACGACGCCCGTGCGCTGGTAAGAGCATATCTGCAAGCATAGCTGCAATTCGCAAGCCTGTCATTCTGAGGGAGCTTGCGACCGAAGAATCCTTTAGGAGCGTATCTGCAAGCATAGCCTCCCAAACTAAAACACGAAAGGCCGCGAAACATGGCATCATTCGGCTATATCCGGCGAAAATCGCCCGTACACCGCCTGACAGGAGCATCGAAACTCTTGCTGATCCTCGCGCTCAGCATATCATCGATGATCACGTTCGACACGCGCTTCCTCGCATTCGTAATCGTCCTGTCGATCCTCCTGTTCACCGCGTCAAACGTGCGCCTGTCGGAGCTGAAAGCCGTGCTCGTCATATTCGTCGTGTTCATGCTCCTCAACAACATTGCGATATACCTCTTCTCGCCCGAGCAAGGCACGCTGATATACGGCACACGCCACGAGCTGCTCCGAATGACGGCACGTTATGCCTTCACGGCCGAGCAGCTCTTCTATCAACTCAACGTTTCGCTGAAATACATCGCCATCGTCCCCGTTGCGCTCGTTTTCTTCCTGACGACGGAACCCGGCGAATTCGCCTCCTCCCTCAATGCAATCAAGGTACATTACAAAGCCGCGTTCGCCGTGTCGCTCGCGCTGCGATACATCCCCGACGTCCAGCGGTCATACCGCGAAATCAACCAGGCGCAGCAGGCCAGGGGCGTCGACATATCAAAAAAAGCGCCGCTGCGCAAAAGGCTTGCCGGCGTGTTGACGATCATATTTCCCCTCGTTTTCTCGAGTATGGACAAAATCGAATCGGTGAGCAACGCGATGGAACTACGCGGGTTTGGTAGAATGAAACGCAGGACATGGTATTCCGCGCGAAAGTTCACGAGATGGGACGCGCTGGTCGTCGGTATAAGCGCCGCTTGCGTGGTGCTCTCAATTTTCACGCTTATCATCAACAACGGCCGCTTCTACAACCCGTTCATCTGACGCTCCCGCGCTACGCGCTCCAGTGTTACGCGCCACCCCCATCGCCCCCCGCGCCACCCCCAACCAAAACCGAGGAGAAACCCAAATGACACCCGTAAATTTCGGCGACAACGGCGACACCTCCGACATTCTGCTAATGTGCAAAGACACCGCCGTATACAACATATCAAGCGGGGCTACGCTTAATGAAAAGCTGCTGCCCGGAGCTTTGTCGCGCGGAACGCTGACATATTCCGAATGGATGAAAACCAGGTACAGCGCGGGATCCAACGCATCCGCCCGTCGCCTCATGCTGCGCGCCTTCGGAACAGACAACCATAACAGAACGCTTGCCGCCACCCGCGCGTTGTCCCTGTCTGACTGCTATTGGCTGAAACAAGAAAGCGAAAAAGTGGAGTTTGGCGAAATAACGCCTTATCTGCATGATGAATGGCAGGGAGAAGGAGCCTTCACAGGCGGCTCGATATCGACGCTGTTTGTTAACGGCGCCGGCACGAAGCGCTGGCTCGACTCCGAAACGCTTTTGAAAGAAGGCTCGTTTAAAGAGCACGAGGCATATATGCTCTGCGCGGCCCTCGGCCTGGATGCTTATGCGTCCAAAGCGCGCATGTCCGCCCAAGGGATCATGCTCACTAATTTCACATCCATGGAGCATTTTCTCGAATCCTTTGAACAATCCGGATACGTCGGAGATAATGACGACGCAAGGACGGTCGCAGTGGCACAATATGGCGAGAGAGCCGCAGCGCTGTTTACGGTTGATTACCTTGTAGAGCACGACGACAGGCATTGGGGGAATATCGGCATTTTGCGAAGCTCGGTAAGCGGCGAATGCATCGACATGGCCCCGTATTATGATTTCGATTGGATATGGACCGATGCCGCCGTCCGGCTGCCCGACAACGCAATCGCGCACCACGGCGAATATATCGCGTCATTATGCGAAAAGGCGAAGGCGGCCTCACGCGATTTTGAGCACGGGCACATCATATGCAACCGCGCGAACGAACTGCAATCGCTGCTAAGCCAAGGTTAGCAGCGGCAGCCCCCGGCAACCCCAGCCCCCAGCAGCCCAATTCCGAAACATCACCGCAAATCCAAAATATTATTAAATGCTGAAACTATGTGTTTTACACCCTGTTTCAGCATTTTATAATATTCCCCGCCCACCGCCAATCCTTATTATCCAAGGCCTTGCGACTCATACGATAAATATAAAATGCTGAAATGGCGTGTTTTGCACCCTGTTTCAGCATTTTATCAGACCAAACGATATTACGGAAATTTCTTCGCAATGTCTTCAGCTAATTTGTCGATAGTATCATTAACCAAGCTCTTTGAATCCACAGTTTCGGCAACTTCGGCCATCGCCATCGCCAAATCATGGTAAAAGTCCTTATCGCCCGTAAGCCTATACCAAAACTCTTCACCGATATAAACCTCAAAATCCTCAGCAAGCTTTAGTACAAAAGAATTCAGCTCTTTCTCTTCCCCATATAGCAAACCGAACACCATATCATTGGCCTGCATGGGCAGATGATTTGTCCTTGCAAGGTTCATTAGATTTCTGAAATGGTGACTGATTGTTTCAATGTCATCCTTGTTGAGCGCTTGCGGGCCGGATTTGAGCTGGCAGTATTTTTTGCGGCCATCTATAGAATCAATGAACTCAATGTCTATTCCCGGAATCGCGGAACCGAGAGAGCTATCAAGAACGGTACTGATAAAAGTCTGCATCTGTGTGCCAAAAGAAGTGGTAATCGAAGTGCCGAGCACTCGTGGCAATACCGCAACCGTCGCCAGCGAACGATATGAGGAATCGCCGCAATAGTAGTTTGCAAGATACGGCCACAAAAATGGGTTTATCTTAATCTCGTCGAGGCTGGAGAGCTTTTGGGTATTCTTGATGTGCGGGACAACAATATGTTCACGCATCCACAATTTCGCCTTATCAAGAATCTCTTCCTTTTTCACGCTATCCATCGCTACGCATCTCCAAACACATTTGTATTTATCACCTTCTGTACCAATGCCTCAATAACGGGCGGCGAAACAGCGTTGCCAAACTGCTTTTTCGCAATCCGATCATCGCAATGCGGGCGAAACCCATCCGGAAAACCTTGTATCCGCTGCACCTCCGCTACAGACAGCGGACGATACCTTTTGTTCGCAATGATTTGCGAGATAAACTCGCTCCTATACCGGTCAGGAGGAATATCCGGCTGAATGTAGTCTGTAACCACGACGTCGCGTGTCCCCGACGCAGTAAGCGTGGAAAAGACCTTTGAGTATGGCATATACAAGCGGTACACCCCATCAATCCCCGATGAATTCTTTGAATTTGCGAACTCATACTTATCGGCAACTCTTCTTAGCAGCCCCATCTCCACGAGCTCTTCCAGCTCATCAATCGAAACATCAGGCACAAACTCTTGGATGCTATCAAGAGACAGCGGATTGCCGTCTTTATCTCCATACTTTTTACGGCGGCGGTTCTTCATAATGGCGGACATGATCTCCTTTTGCCGTGTAGTGCTATCAACAAGATCCCAAGAATGTATGGTGGTATGTCCATTTCTGGTATCGCACAATGTGAAGAAGTCGTTAAGCTCATCTTCCTTTTGGAAAGCATTGCGAGATTTAGGGATGTACTCGCCAAATAGCTCCTTTGGCATGAACTTCCTCTTGCATATCTCCTTATTCTCAACCCCATCAAGGTATTTTGCGAGGTTATCGTGCGCGCCCGTTCCGGCCGGGAACTCAAACTTAGAAAAACAAGCTGCCAGTTCCTTGCGAAAACCAACGATGAAAATCCTTGACCTGATTTGCGGCACGCCAAAATCATATGAGTTCAGGAGCTTAATCTTAACCATGTACCCATGCTCATCGAACTTATCCAGTATGAAGTCAAGATTGTGCTTGTTTCTGGGGTCATAGAGCCCTTTAACGTTTTCAAAAACAAAAACCTTCGGCCTTGCCGTCTTGACTAACCCAATGACATCATGCCATAACATGCCCCGCGGGTCATCGAACCCAAGCATTTTCCCCGCGACTGACCATGACTGGCAAGGAACCCCTCCCACCAATAAATCAGAATGCGGCAAACTTTGGATTTTTGTAATGTCGCCGAGGTTATCGCTCTCCTTGTCTCCGAAATTGTCCGTGTAAGTCGTAATGCAATGCTGGTCAATCTCAGAAAAGCCAAGGCATGTGCCCCCCAATGCCTCCAAAGCAATGCGGAAGCCCCCTATGCCGGCGAATAAGTCGACAAACGTGAAGCTGGCTTGAATATCTGGCGAATCCGATATTTTTAAATCGAACAATGATAACTGTTGGGTCTCAGACATCGAAATATCCTCCGCGTACGCTAGTGCATATAATAATATTACATATGCCGAATAATATCAAGAAAAGAATCCGTCCGTTTGTGTTTAACTTGTGATAATGTCCGTATGTAGCCTGTCCGTGTCCGTCCGAGAACGCAATGCTCCTCCGAAGGATTTCATGTAGTCATATGAATCAGCCACAAAACTAGCCACAACCTCATTCTACCACATCAAGTGTCCAATAAACACCCCTGTAACGGCAAGCATTGCGACCCGTGCGATAATTATTAAATGCTGAAACTATGTGTTTTACACCCTGTTTCAGCATTTTATAATTTCTTCCGCCCCCGCCAAGCTTTATTTTCCAAGGCATTGCGAACTAAGCTAAAAATATTCAATGCTGAAACTATGTGTTTCCACCCCCATTTCAGCATTTTATGAAATCGCCAAGAACAAATCATCTTTTTTGTCGCCGGCCTTATCGATGGGCAACGCCTTCAGCTTTCCGAAAGCATCGTTCCAATCCTTTGATGCATGGGCAGTCGCGCTCACTCCTTTAAAGTCGGCTAAAACAGTTCATTTTATATATGTTTTAGCCCGATTCGTGGCATTTGTTGCGAATTTCGCCCTTTTTGCGGGCTAAAACCATGATTTTTCTTGTGTTTTAGCCGCGTTCGCCTATTCATTATACATAGGACGCGGCAAATAAGCAAGAACAATATCAAAACGCAGTGCAGTAATAGCAAGCCCTCGCCATGCGGCCGCGAGCCAAAAAAACCCGTAACGATGAAACATAACTATTTTGTCACAGTTTAAAACTTGTAAGTTGGAAAATCACCCCACAAATAAACCCAAAAACTGCGAATAATATACACATCGAAAGGTATACTATCTCAAAAATGAAATGGGGAATGGGATGAATTGGACATAAAAAAGCCAAGGACGGCACGCCGAGCCGCTACACGAAACGTGTTGCGCAGGCACCAACCTCGAAGCCCCGCTACATAAGGGCATAAGCATTCACCCCATGCTCGCCCGATGTAGCGTCGGGCCGAGAAACGGCGGACACGCCGGCAACGGGGAACCCCGACCCCATAACAAACGAGGCTGAAAATCCGGAACCACGACCGGACAACAAATGAGGCCGTTTGACCACGCTGCACGTCAGCAGCGAGGCTGAAAAACGCCGGAACACCCCGGCGGCGGGGAACCCCAACCCCATAATAAACGAGGCTGAAAACCCGGAATCCCAACCGGACAACAAAAGAGACCGTTTAACCACGTTGGACGTATCAACGAGGCAAAACGGAGCAATTGCTCCAAATAATGAAAATTTTGGAGGTTTTCAGCAATGAAGAAAAAACTATTGGCGCTACTCCTAGCGACAGTGATGATGCTGTCGCTATTTCCGTTGACCGCGTTGGCGGTGCATGAGGATTTTGGTGATCCACATTTCGACAATGACTGCCAAATCGATGAAGAAGGCGACGTCAATTTTTACGACGCAGACGGCAATGCTGCAGATGAGGACAGCTTCGTCGTCTCCACCAGCAAAACTATCGCACCAACGGCGAATGAGAACGAATTTGAAATCACACTTCAGGTAAAAACCATCGAAGATGTAGAAAACTTTGAGTATTCACCAAATCTCGCGGTCGTTCTTCTCATCGACGTATCAACAAGCATGCAATTCCCGCCGAGTGTTAATACAGCCGGAAAAAGTGCGACTGACAGGGACACATATTACAATTCAACAAACAGTAACTATGTTGGAGGTCCCGGTTATTTCAATAACTCACCTACAGGCTGGAACGTATATGAAAACTACCGCACAGGTAAAAGCCGGATTGCTATCGCAAAAACAAAGGCATATGACTTCCTCGAAAGCTACCTCGGTGATCAGGCTGATTTGTCAGAAGCAGATCGAGTAGCGCGTTGGATTTCGATAGCTACATTTGGAAGCACAGCGAGTGTTCAGCAGAACTGGGTGAACATATCAACAGCAGCAGGCATGGCCTCTGCAAAAGCAGCGATCAATGCCTTGTATGCACCTGATATGAATTACACATTTACACAAGGAGGACTCCAAATCGCACAAAACCTACTTGGTAGAGAAGCTATAAATGACATTGAGAGCAAGAACCAATTTGTAATCGTCCTCACTGATGGGAACCCGACCTACACGAAGACATTAAGTCCCGCTGACAAGAGCGTCACAACAGATAGTATAAGCGGCGCTGGCACCGGAGGCACGGTAAGCGGTTCGAATGTTGAAACCGCCACGAATGTACGTCCCTGTAGAGCATCTGCTGAACGCGTTGCTGATGCAATCAAGGGCGACGGTGATGGCGCGAAAATTTATACGATAGGCTTTGCACTAAATGATTTAACTGTCGATGAAAAGACTGGAAGTGGATGGCTCGGCGAAAGTATAGCGACAAGCAATTCGCATAATTACGACGCGGATGACGACGAGAAACTTGAATTGGCATTTGATAGCATAGTTGGCAAAATCATTAACTGGGCAGAAGCATGGACTGTAACAGATCCGATGGGCGTTGGAGTCGTCTTTGATGGTTTTCAGACAGACTATACCAATCTCCAAGCGGAATATAAAGATGCAGATAGTGCGTTTGTATGGGACTTAAAAGGACTGATTCCGAACGGTAATCCACCGACTTACCCAAGAGCTGACGGAGCAGAGGTTCGTGTTTACGAACTCAAGTATAAAGTGACCCTTGATACTTTTACCAGGACAGAGCAGGGAGCGGCTAATGATCTTACAACGCTGGTCTATGTCGTAAAAATACAAGAAGACGACGCTGACCCCACAATTAGCGGTGAACTAAGAGCTCCGTTTGAAATCCCGGAGATTCACGGCTATGCCGCTGACCTTGAGTTTATCAAGGTCGATGACAAGGGTGATCCTATCCAAGGCGTTGAATTCACGCTCTTCTATAAAGAGGATGAGTATTTGACGGAAACCAGCGATGTTAATGGTCTGGTCTCATTCGCAGACATCCCAAGCGGACACGACTACACATTGCAGGAAACAGCTGTACCGCTCGATGAGAATGATGAGCCCCTCTATATTATAGACGAGACAGAATATGCAATAACAGTAAGCTATGGCGACCTGGACATCACCCCAGCTCCGGACGAAGATGGAAGCAATTTCTTCCATACTACTGGTGCTGACACATTGTATTTCAAAAACGAGCCTCCTCCTCCAGTTTGGCAATATGGAGAGTTCTCGATACTAAAAACTGTTGATGGTTTACCCATTGCTGAATGGCTTGTCGACAATGGTCTCGATACAAGTATCTACGGTGGTATGTCTTTCCAGTTGTACAAGGTCACAAACAAAGGTGTCGATATCGCTGAAGGCACGGATCCCATTGGTTATGGAACACTTGATTTCGGAGGCTACATCAACTTTACCGACAGTATCGACGATGGATCTCCACTCAACCTCGATTCCGGCTGGTATGCAATAGTTGAAAAGCTCGAACCTCCAGCAGACGAAATCTTTGAACAGGCCGACACGCAGTACTTCTACATCAACCGTATTGAGACCGGCAACAACATCAGTTATGACATCACCGGCAGAAGCAGTGCATTTGACTATGAGTCTCTCTACACGATAGTCAATGGGTATGGAGCACAAAACAGCTTCGTACTAGGTTATCCTGATCTGAACAATACCGGCGACATCTTCCCGATTGCTGTCAAGAATGCTGAAGGCAAAGAATACCAGTCATTTTGCGCAAATGGCGGCTCAACTAACTTTGCAGGGGACAACGACCGTGGATGCGAAGGCTACATGGTGCCGCTAAGCTTCAGCACACTTGAACGCGAAAATGGTCATCCTTATTCGGACTTCCTTGCTGCATTCAACTACATATACGATCATTATGGAAAGCTCGAAGACAAGGATAGGCTCAGCACCGAATACTATGCGCTCCGTGCAATCACGCAAACTGTCGTATGGGTGCTCCTCGGAAGCATCGATGATAGTTCTCCTGCATTTCAAGCAATTGACTCAAGGGTCGACAAAGACTTCGTGATGGAAGTACTGGACAATCTAGACTATGTAAGCAGCAACTCTGCAATAGTGGACTTAGTATACTTCGTGTGCCCCGATCACCCGACTGATTTCACTAAGTGCCAGCCGCAGCTCGTACCGGTCTTCGATGGCGAAGTATCCTTCGACAACACCCCGATCGAGTCAATGGATCCATATGGTGGAGCAAGCTTCAAGAAAGAAGTCATTGGCACTGAAGACTTTGCTTATAGTGACTTTGTATTTGAACTTTTCATGCGTGATGAGAACGGCGAATACACAATTAAGATGCCATATAATGACAACGACACTGTAGATCCTACTGATGATGATTTCGACTTTGGCCCCGATATGAACGGATATGTCGAAACCTTTGAAGACCTAGCTCCTGGATTCTATGTCTTCAAAGAAAAAACGACGGCGGGTTGGACAACAAACTTCCCGGATGGACTATTCTTTGAAATCGTCGATTTGGAGGATGGAAAAGGTACCACTAAAACAGTATGGTATATCGGTATTGACGAAAATGGTGATGCAATTACCTACGAAGGTGAAGCACTAGATGCGCAAGTTGCCACATTCGACAACATTAAGCTCGGCAGCCTGACCGTGACCGGTAGTGCAAAAACAACTCAAGAATGGGAAGACCTCAAAGAATACTACCATACCGTATGGCAGCCATATAAGTGGGTAACCCCGTCTTACAACTCAGTTACCGCTACTAATGCCGGCAATCAGCCAGCGATCCTCGCCGGTCTGAATCCGAAGAATGGCAATGCTGTCTTCGACAAAAAAGCACCGGAAGATCCCGCAAAGAGCACACCATTCGTAGTTCCTAACAGCAACCACTTCGTGTTCGCAAAGTTTAGTAGAGCTGAGCTTGAAGAAGGCGTTGCGCTCGATTTCATGGTCGGTAACAAATTTGATGTAGTAGGTACAGGGTTTGTCAGATTAAACGGTAACGACGAGCTTGAGATCACGATTGATAAACTGTACTCAGGATCCTGGGGTGCCATAGCATTCAATAAACTGCCTGAAATCAACAATGGCAATATCCATTCTGCAAAAGAGAAAGACTTGGCTGCATTCGGCGCACGCACAGGGTTTAATCATGATGGAAACCTTACCATCCCCTGCCCGACGGGCAACACAATCTACCTCTACATGCATTGCGATCCAATCCAGTTTGTCATAAACACGGAAAGCGAATATGATGACTATGATGAATTGAAGTTTGTGGAAAAAGTTATTTGCGATTCAGAAGTACTAGAAAGCGGAACCAACGAAGCGCCTCTGACTGTGGATATCAAAGTATACTATGGCAGCATTGATGACGCGAATCTGGTTTCTGCTCCGTATGAGAACCTTCTACCTGGAGAATACAAGGTAGTGTACACCATCCCCGGCTATACGTTTGAGTATATAGACGATGTAAAAATCCATCCTGGTGACACCAAATCATCAATAATGGATCCAAATCCATGGGTATATGAGTTGCCAAAGATTTCAAGCGTCACCGATAGTGCCCGATGCACAGAAGACCCGGTGATTCTTAAACCAACAAAACCTCTGGTTAAGTAATTCATACCATATTCACGCAGCCCTGCCGGGGAGAGGCGCGGTACCCGCTCCTCTCCCCGGGTTGTTGAAGTAACAGGTAGCCTGGATTCTATGCAAAATGACACAATTACGTTTGTTGGAGCGCATATCATGCGCCTTCGGGCGGATAGTATCCGCCCCTACAAGCAAAACGGTATTATCTTACTTTGTTTTCTGAATTACCGCGTAGACAACAGGAATACAAAGAGTTCCATAAAACACTTACAGATTGACAGATGCTTCTAAAACATTTAGAATTATGTAGAAATACTGAATGTTTGACAAATGGAAGGTGAATAAACTATATGAAAAGATTTTTTGCCGTTCTCCTATGTTTGTGCCTGATAGCGGCGCTGCTGCCGTTGTCCGCGCTTGCTGAGGAGGAAGAGCCGGATGTCTATCCGGAAGAGGACTACACCCCCGAAGAAGAATATCCCGGTGATGAGTACACGGAAGATGAGCAAATTGACGACGTGTACTTTGACGAAGAGTATGGAGAGGATCCGGCGGAAGTGGAGGAACTATACGAAGACGGCGGAACTGTCTACGACTTGGACGCTGAGGTCGACGTGCCTGTAGTGCCCGAAGAAACTCCTCCGCCTGAGGAACCCATCGAAGAGGACGAAGAGGATGACATCTACACAGAAATTAACTTCGACCTGGAAAACGCCGCGCAACTCGTAGGCGATTTTGTACCAAATGAATACATCGTCAAATTCGTCGACCCCTCTACTGTTCCCGGGAAAGAAAAACAGCTCGCGCACGAGATTGAAAAATTCAACAAAATCGGATTCATTGACGGGCTCGGCTCCTATGTCATCAAGCTCGACGACCTTCAAATGAACCCAAACGGCGCGCTTAACCGGCTCAAGAACAACAAATACATTGAATCGGTCGAACCAAACTATACGTTATCACCGGATGTTATCCCAAATGACCCCGGTTATAAAAGCCAATCAGCAGCTTTGACGGCAGTCGGAGCTCAGGCAGGTTGGGATATCATCATGGGCGGAGGTCCAATCGTCGCTGTTATCGACTCCGGCGTTGCCTTGAACCCTGACCTTCCGCCGTTGCTTAATGGTTACTCTGCTGTGGCTGGCTTGTCCCCCAATAATGATAAGCTAGGTCATGGTACCGGTGTCGCTGGCACAATTGGCGCTGTTGGCAACAACAACCTCGGTGGTGCTGGGTTGAACTGGAGCGCGTCAATTGTTCCTGTCAAGGTTGACGATGCTGCCGGTACAATGTCAGTAGCGAATGTTGCAAAAGGTATAATCTGGGCTGCTGACAATGGTGCCAGGGTAATCAATCTCAGTCTCGGAACCACGACTGATAGCGCCACTCTTAAAAACGCTATTGATTATGCGTACGACAGGGACTGCGTCATTTTCGCAGCTACAGGAAACGATGGCAAAAATGCTATAAGTTATCCTGCTCGATACACGAATGTTATGGCTGTCGGCTCAACTGGTAACGGCACTTCCCGTATAGCTTCCTCAAATTATGGAACCGGTATGGGTGTTGTTGCGATAAGCAGTTACTATACGACAACGGCATCGGGCGGTTTCAGTGGTATGTCCGGCACATCATTTGCCAGCCCGCAAGTTGCAGGCCTTGCATCCTTGATTCTCGCCGTCAACCCCTCGTTGTCAAACGACCAGGTCTACAGCCTCATCGAGCAGGGCGCTAAGCCTCTCGGTGGCGGATATAATGAGCAAACCGGCTATGGCCTGATTGACATCGGCAAGACCCTCCAGCTCGCTCAAGCCACCGTCGCCGGCGCGGACGACGCCGCTGCGAAGGCCGCCGCTGAAGCGGAAGCAAAGGCGAAAGCGGAGGCGGAGGCTGCCGCCGCTGCGGAAGCCGCTGCCAAGGCGGCTGCCGAGGCCGCCGCCGCTGCGGAGGCAAAGGCAAAGGCCGAGGCAGAAGCGCAAGCTGCCGCAGAAGCTGCAGCGAAGGCCGCCGCAGAAGCAGCCGCAAAGGCCCAGGCCGAAGCGGAGGCGAAAGCCGCTGCAGAAGCGGAAGCAGCCGCGAAGGCCGCTGCCGAAGCGGAGGCAAAAGCGCAGGCGGAGGCCGCCGCAAAGGCGGAAGCGGAGGCGAAGGCCGCCGCCGAGGCAAAGGCAAAAGCCGAAGCCGAAGCAAAAGCGGAGGCGGAAGCAAAGGCCGCCGCCGAAGCAGCCGCGAAGGCGGAAGCCGAAGCGAAGGCGAAGGCCGAGGCGGATGCGAAGGCCGCTGCGGAGGCAAAGGCAAAAGCGGAGGCCGAGGCTGCGGCGAAGGCTGCGGAAGAGGCTGCGAAGCAGCTGCCCCCCGAGACCCCGCAGGAGCCCCCGCGCACGGCGCCCACATTGACTCTGACGGGTTTCGCGGACATGACGCTCGAATATGGGCAGTCATACATCGAGAACGGCTACAAGGCCGCCGACTGCAAGGGCGTTGACCTGACTTCGCTGGTTAAAGTCACGAGCAACGTCGACATCTGGAAGGCCGGCCTCTATACCATCACATACGAAGTGGCGGACCCGCAGGCCCCGTCGCTCACGGCTC
>JGI24702J35022_10001780_pt1 | contig 13295 bp, 10 predicted proteins | sample TergutTh196P4_FD_35022 | JGI IMG/M metagenome (IMG submission 35022)
TCGGCGAGGACCTCCAGTTCTTCTTTGGAGCACTCCCGCGGCACGATGCAGCGCACGGCCCCAAGCTCCTTCAGCAGGGCCGTGCCGCCAGGCGTCTGCACCGAGCACTGCGTGGAGGCATGCAGCGGCAGGCCGGGGTAGGCTCTGTGCAGCAGGCGCAGCAGCCCCAGGTCCTGTACGATGATCGCGTCCGCCCCGGCTTGAACGGCCTCCCCGGCCAGCCCCATGGCCCGCGGGAGCTCCCTGTCGGACAGCAGGGTATTCAGCGTGAAATAAAGCTTGACATTGTGGGCTTTGCACAGGCGGCCCGCGTCAATCAAGGCATCACAAGAAAAATTTTTCGCGCCCGCCCGCGCGTTGAACGCCCCTGCGCCGAGGTATACAGCGTCCGCCCCGCAGCGTATGGCCGCGAGGAGGGCTTCGGCGCTGCCGGCCGGGGCGAGGAGTTCGGGTTTCATTTTTAAGTAAGCATCTCCCAATAGCCTTTCAGCTCGTGATTGTCGCGGGCGTAAGCATCATCCGGGAGCGCCGGGTCAAACAAAACCTCGTAGGAATCCGCGCCGCCGCCAAAATCAAGTTCGGTTACGGCGAATAAACGCTCCTGCCCACTCCAATAGAATCGTAGATTTTCAATGTCATTCAACGCGGCAAGCGCTTTTGCACGGTATGCGCCTATATGAAAATTTTGAAGATTAATGCCTTTATATAAATGGCAAAAGTCGTCGTCCATGTGCTCAGCTAAACGGCTAAAGTCATAATCGATAAAGCACTCGTCATAATCATCATACCTAATATTGTAGTTGTATGCCGTATTATAGCCGTCGTAAAAACAAACAATCTTCTGGCGCAGGTTCTCGACTATATCCTTTTCTGTCTTTCCGGCCTGCTTCAGCAGTTCCTTGTTTGAAACCGGCTGCCCGGTTTTGATGTTCAGGTGCCAGGTCCGATACTCGTAATTTCCAAAATCCGATGCGCGGCAAAGAATCAACGAAAGCACGTCGTTGTGCACAGCGTAATAAAAATCATCTCTCGCATCTATTGTCCAGCCCTGTGCGAGCGCATCCAGTTGCTCATTGCAAATTTCCAGCGCCTCCGTATTGATGCGCACAGCCTCCGGAAAATCCAGATTGATCACGGGAAAACGATATTTTGCTCCCGCGATGATGGTGTGTACCAATGGATCAGAGGTGTCCAGCGTTGTTGTGATTTCTATTTTTTCGGTAGTTTCCAGTGTCGTGGTTTCTGTCGTTGGTGCCTCAGGTTCTCCGGCCCCACACCCCCAACAGGCCGCCAGCAAAACCGCCGCCAGCCCCAAAAGAAATATTCTTCGCATACATGCCTCCCTTCTGCCCACGTATAGCAATCCCGCCCGCGCCTAATCTCCCAGGCTTCCTCCCGTGGAGGAAGCTGTCAGCCTCGGGCTGACTGATGAAGGCATCGCGGAGCGACGTTCCAAAGCCCCCTTCGCTCGCGAGGGGGGTGGCCGAAGGCCGGGGGGAGCTTCCTACCCCTTCCACCTCTTCAGCTCCGCGTTCTCCCGCTGCAGCTGCTCGGCCTCGTGCCGCGAAAGCTCGGCCTCCTTCTTCATCTGCGCCGCGTCCTCCAGATAGTCCTGTATCCGGGCCCGCAGATTCTCGGCGGTGGTCTGGGCCTCGCGGGCCTCGTCCATGGCCTGCAGCGCGCACAGCACGGCCGCCTGCGTGGCGGAGACCCGCCCGTTTTCCCGCAGCGTGCGTGTCATGTCCTCGTGCAGCTGCGCGCCCAGCGCCCGCATATATCCGTCGTCCTTCTCGCACAGAAGGACATAATCCACCCCGCAGATGGTCAGGCTCACCCTGCGCTTCTCCGTGTTTTCCACGCCGCTCTCCTCCACAACCCAAAGTCTTCTGGTCCTATTATACAGGATATTCCCGGCAAAAGAAAGGGGTAAAAAAATATTTTGCAGGAATTTTTGGATTTCCTGCGTATAACATGGGTGAAAGGGGGCGATAAGCGCCATGACCATCAGCCAGTCCCAGTGCGAACTGGAGCGCAAAACCCTCTCGCCCCGCGCCGCCTTCGCCGACGAGGGTTTACGCGCCCGGTACGAACTCCCCTGCGAGCTGCGCACATCATTCCAGCGCGATAGGGACAGGATTCTGCACAGCAGCGCCTTCCGCCGCCTGAAGCACAAGACCCAGGTTTTTCTTTCGCCGGAGGGCGACCACTACCGCACGCGTTTGACGCATACATTGGAAGTCGCGCAGATCGCGCGCACGATCGCGAGGGCCCTGCGGCTCAACGAGGACCTCACCGAGGCCGTGGCCCTCGGGCACGACCTGGGCCACACGCCCTTCGGCCACGCGGGGGAGCGCGCCCTGGACAGCGTCTTCCCCCCGGGCTTCCGCCATTATGAGCAGAGCCTGCGCGTGGTGGACAAGCTGGAGAAGGACGGCCTGGGCCTCAACCTCACGGAGCCTGTGCGGGGTGGCATCGAGCGCCACACCAACGGCCCCCAGGCCGATGCCCTCGAGGGGCAGTGCGTGCGCCTGGCCGACCGCGTGGCCTACATCAACCACGACATCGACGACGCCATCAGGGCAGGCGTGCTGGCGGAAGCCGATATCCCCGCCGCCATATGCGGGGCCCTGGGCAAATCGAAGAGCGCGCGCGTCAATACCCTGGTGCTCTCGGCCGTTCACAACAGTGCCGAAGGCATTTCTCTTGACACCGAGACCGCCGCCGCCTTCGAGGCCCTGCACGGCTTCATGTTCGCCCAGGTCTACACCAACCCCCTGTGCAAGAGCGAGGAATCCAAGGCCATCGACATGATCACCTGGCTCTACCAGTATTTCGCCGCCCGTGCCGATAAGCTCCCCGGGGACTATCGCGTGATCTGTGAGGAAGAAGGCCCCGAACGCGCTTCGGTTGACTATATCGCCGGCATGACGGACCGCTTTGCGGTGCACACGTTTGAGGCATGTTTTGTGCCGAAATCATGGAGGGTACTATGATCCAGAACGTCGTCAACTGGGTATGCATTTTCAGCTTCGCCATCACCCTGGTCACGCTGCTGATGACATTGAACATACGCGGCAAGATCGACCGCACGCTGGGTAAACAGCGCTTTCTGCAGCAGCGGCAGAGGATCGTGGCCGATTTTCTCGCCGCCCGGGACAGCGTCCTCCGGGTGGACGAGAACGACCGCCAGGCCATGGAGCCCCTCCTGCTGGAGCTGCGCGCCCTGGCCCTGCAGCTGAGCCATTTCCACATCTGGCGCTGGCAGGACCGCGGGATGCTGCAAAAATTCATCCGCTTCATGTCGCAGGCCTATATGCCGGACAAGCCGGGCGGGAAGATCTCCGCCAAGCAGCTTGTGATGCGGGTGGATGAGGTTGTGGCGATCGTGAAGGCCCAGGCGGAGGTGTAGGGGCAATGCGTAATACGTAATGCGTAATTGGGGGGCACGTCGCTCCGCGATGCCTTCCTCACCCCGCCCGAGGCGGGGAGCTCCTTCCACGGGAAGGAGCTTTGGGGCTTGTGAGGTAAACGACTGTGCGTTTTAATGCCCGTTTTGACTTAATCCCCCAAGCTCCTCCGCGTGGGAGGAGCTGTCGCCTCGGGCGACTGAGGAAGGCAGTGCGGAGCACCAACAGGTTTCGCGGAGCGACGCATCCTCGTGCGAATTTTGATGTTTTCGGGCGGCTGGCACGCCGCCCCTACAGCCTCGTTGGAAAGGAGGGATACACATCGCCATCCCCGACAGTTACTTACAGGAGCTCCGCCTGCGCGTGGACATCGAGCAGCTCATTTCCCCCTACGTGCCCAACCTGCGGCGGTCGGGCCGCCTGCTCATGGGCCTGTGCCCCTTCCACAGCGAGAAAACCCCCTCCTTCGCCGTGTACCCGGACTCCAGCTCCTTCTACTGCTTCGGCTGCGGCGCGGGGGGCGACGGCGTGGCCTTCCTGATGCGCATGGAGCGCCTGGACTACGTGGAGGCCGTGAAGGCCCTGTCGCAGCGGGTGGGCATGCAGCTGCCTGAGGACAACTACGACGACGGCCTGGCCAAGCGGCGTCTGCGCATACTCTCCGCCAACCGGGAGGCCGCGCGGTTCTATCACGAGCAGTTGAAGGTCCCCGGCTCGCCGGGCCTCGACTACTGGCTGGGCAGGCGGGGGCTTACCCCGCAGATCGTCAAGAGCTTCGGCCTGGGCTACGCGCCGGACGGCTTCGGCGCCCTGATCGACCACATGCGCGGGAAGGGCTACGCCCTGGAGGAGCTGCTGGCGGCCAATCTGGCCCGGCGCATCGACAAGGGCGGGAAGACATACTACGCCGACAACTTCTGGAAGCGCGTCATGGTCCCCATTCTCGACCTGCGCGGCAACGTGATCGCCTTTGGCGGCCGGGTGCTGGACGACAGCAAGCCCAAGTACATCAACACCTCCGACACCTTGGCATACAAGAAGGGCCGCGACATCTATGCCCTCAATTTCGCCAAAAACACCGCCAACGGGCGGCTGATCCTGGTTGAGGGTTACATGGACGTCATTGCCCTGCACAAGCACGGCTTCACGCAGGCCGTGGCCTGCCTGGGTACGGCCCTCACCCGGGACCAGGCCCAGCTGCTGGCGCGATACGCCGACGAGGTCGTGCTCAGCTACGACGCCGACGAGGCCGGCCAGAAGGCCACACAGAGGGCGCTCGAAGTGCTCGGCCAGACAAACTTGAAAATCAGGGTATTAAAGCTTAGCGGCGGCAAGGATCCCGATGATATTCTGCAGACCTACGGCGCTGAGAAATACCGCCAGTTGCTGGAGGGCGCGGCCAACGAAATCGAGTTCCAGCTGCTTGCCGCCCGGGGAGAATTGGACCTGGAGCTCCCCTCCGGCAAGGCCGACTACCTGCGCGAGGCGGCGAAAATCCTCGCCCGCTGCTCGCAGATCGAGCGGGACATCTACGCCTCGCGGCTCTCCGAAGAGCTGCAAGTGGGCAAGGAGGCCATCCTGGCCCAGGCGGCCCAGGCCCGCAAGCGCGATGATCGAAAGCACGAGAAGGACAGGCAGCGCGAGCTGATGAAGCTGCAGGACGCCCACAGCGTGCGGATCGACCCGCGGCGCGGCTTGCATCCCGCCGCCGCCAGGGCCGAGGAGCGCCTGCTGGGCCTGTTGCTGCGCCATCCCGATTTTTATCTGAAGCTGCGGGAAACACTATCCCCGGGGGATTTTATCACCCCCTTCAACCGTGAGCTTGCGGAAAAGCTCTTCGCCCGCCTGGAAAACGCCCAGGGCATCGAGCTGGAGCTTCTCACCGGAATGCTAAGCGAAATTGAGCAAAACGAAGTCATGCGCATGAAAGTCTCCTGCGAGGCCATCGCCAACCCGTGGCAGGAGTGCGAGGGCTGCGCGCAAAAACTGCTGGGGGAGAAGGCGGGCATGCAAAAGGTGGATGTCAACGCGCTGGACGAGGATGAATACCTGGCGATGTTCGCCAAGCTGAAAAAAGAGTAAAAGTTATTCAGTTTTCAAGGTGCAAAAAAGAGGCCTCCACTATACCGTCCGGAACCCCGGTTTTGGCGCACTTTTTTGCGCAAGAATGCGAAGTTGGGCAAAAATTTTTTTTGAAAAACAAAGTCAACACGGAGGATGCATGATGGAAGAGAAGAAAACCGCCGGCAGCGTGAAGGCCCTCATTGACAAGGGCGTGGCCACCGGCAAGGTCACCGCGCAGGAGATCGACGCGGTGTTCCTGGACAACGCCGTGGACCTGGAGGAGCTGGACAGGCTCTACGAGACCCTGGAGAAGCAGGGCATCGAGATCGTCGATGACTTCGCCGACCTCACCCTGGATTTCGACCTGGAGCCCCCGAAGGAGCCCGACCTCGGCATAGCCGTTGACGACAAGAACCAGCTGCTGGACGACCCGGTGAAGGTCTATCTGAAGGAGATCGGCCGGGTGCCCCTGCTCACCCCCGAGGAGGAGATTGAGCTGGCGATCCGCATCGCCGACGACGACCCCTACGCCAAAAAGCGCCTGGCCGAGGCGAACCTGCGCCTGGTGGTGAGCATCGCCAAGCGCTACGTGGGCCGCGGCATGCAGTTCCTCGATTTGATCCAGGAGGGGAATTTGGGCCTCATCAAGGCCGTGGACAAGTTCGACTACACCAAGGGGTTTAAATTCAGCACATACGCGACGTGGTGGATCCGGCAGGCCATCACCAGGGCCATCGCCGACCAGGCCCGCACCATCCGCATCCCCGTGCACATGGTGGAGACCATCAACAAGGTGAAGAAGGCCAACACCCAGCTCCTGCACGAAAACGGCCGCGACCCCACCGTGGAGGAGATCGCCGAGCGCCTGGAGATGGAAGTCCAGCGCGTGCGCGAAATCATGCGCGTGGCCCAGGAGCCCGTCTCCCTGGAAACCCCCATCGGCGAGGAGGAGGACAGCCTGCTGGGCGACTTTATCCCCGACGAGGACGCCCCCGCCCCGGCGGATAAGGCCTCCATGCTGTTGCTGAAGGAGCAGCTGGGCGATGTGCTGAAGACCCTCACCACCCGGGAGGAGAAGGTGCTCGCCATGCGCTTCGGCCTGGAGGACGGACATCCACACACCCTGGAGGAGGTGGGTCGGGAGTTCAATGTCACCCGCGAGCGCATACGGCAGATCGAGGCCAAGGCCCTGCGGAAATTGAGGCATCCGAGCCGGAGTAAGAGGCTGAAGGACTTTTTGGGGTGAGATATTTATGAAAAAATTTATATTTTGCTCTTTCTCTGTCTGATAATTTGCAATGGGTGCAGTGTAGAGGATAACCCGGCAACCGAGCCTCCAAGCGAAACCGAAACGCAATCGCAGATGGAAAGCACCTCGGCGCTGCCAACCACCGAAGCGGCAACAACCGCGCAGGAACAGACGGCGACCGTGATAACCACCAGGCCAGAACCCAAGGCGGAGTTGTTGATGATCGACTTTCGCATCAAAACCGTTATCGCGCTGAAAATGATCTCTTCTTCCGGTTTTTGTGTGGATTCCGTCAGGATTATCGATACCTCCGACGAACTCGCGGCCGTTGAGAAATGCCTGCGGCGCGGCGCATGGGAAGAACCGGATTGGCGCGGCTGGCTGAAATATAGCCCCAGTACCCCCGCGCATAACGTTTTACTTTTATACGGCAAGGACGGCCAAGGCGCAATTATTCATCTGTATTCCAGTCTGGAGAGTGAAAAGCAACGCGGCGCGACCTCCTTAGCGATGTTCAACGAAATGCCCGCAGCTGATGACTTTGATGCTGGGATGGTATCGCCGAGTATTCCATACAGGGGTGAATTCAACCGCTATTGGGTTGAAATGGATGTCTACAAGCAGTTATACGCCTTAACAGCACAGGCATAGCGATATATTATAATGCAAAAGAGCCGCACAATGCCGTGCGGCTCTTTTGCTCTATATAGATTAATCTACCTGCTATCTACCTAATCCCCCAGGCTTCCTCCCGTGGAGGAAGCTCCCGCCTTGGGCGGGTGATGAAGGCATCGCGGAGCGACGTTCCCAAGCCCCCTTCGCTCGCGAGGGGGGTGGCCGAAGGCCGGGGGGTGCTACACCAGCGGTACCGCCTTCCCCTCGTTGTTCTTCACCAAATACTGCGGCCATTGCGGGTTATCCCACACCGTCGGCTGCCTCTTGCTATGTATAATCCACTGCCGCAGCTCCCTCGAGGGCCCGCTGCTGTGCATGGAGTCCTTCACGAACCACGTCTGGTCGGGCAAAACGCAGGTGGCCGCGTCGAAAATCCCGTCGGGGGAGCGGTATTTCGAATTGCCTGGCGGCAGGGTCTGCCCGATGGGCGCCGCCGTCGCCCCGCCGGCCTCGTAGGCCGTGTCGATCAGGCTGTCGTTCTGGTATGTGCTGTTGCGCGAGACGGGGACGGGGCTGTAGCCGTAGCCGGCGATGACCGCCACCTTCACACCCTTTGCCGTGGCGTCCTTCAGCAGCTTGCCCGCCTGGGACTGCACCTCCCTTTGGTATTTGTCGGCCTTGGCCAGCAGCCTCGCGTAGTCCGGGTTGGCGGCCAGCAGCTTGCGGGCCTTGGGGTAGTATTCGCCCGGCACGAAGGCCCAGATGATGGGCATGGTGCCGAACAGCGGCATCAGGGTTTCGGCGTAGATCTGCTCGCCCATCCGGTCCATGACGAAGTCGCCTATGGACTCCATGGAGTCCAGCATGCGCGACGCGCGCAGCAGCGCCATGGCGCGTTTCAGGCTGCCCGAGCCGTCGTCGTTGTTGGAGATATAGCCCGTCACCGATTCGCCGGAGATGGCGAAATTGTTCGTGAACAGCTCGCCCACCAGGGTGAGCCCCTGCCAGGCCCCGTTGACGATGATGAAGCTGTCCAGGCGCTTGGTTCCATACAGCTTGAGGTACGTCATGGTGATGATGGCGCCCTGGCTGTGCGCCGTCAGGGCGATCTTGCTGTGCCCGGTGGCCTTGAGCAGTGTCTCGATGAACTCATTGAGCTGGTCCGCTGCCTCGTAGGGGTCGATGCGGTAGTCGTAGTGGAAGCGGTACTCGGGCCGCTCGCGGTGGTCCTGCTCCGGGTCCAGCCGCCAATGCTCGGAGATGGGCGCGATGCTCTTTCCCTCCAGATCCATGGCCAGGTGCCCCAGCACGCTCGCGGCTCCCGCGCCCAGGCCGCTGGCCACGGGGTCCCAGCTGCGCTGCCACACGCCAAGCCGCAGGCCCCGGAATACCCGCCCGACGCCGAAGGCCAGGCCGTCCATTTCGGCCATCTCGGCCTTGCGCTGCGCCGGCGTGCCGTAGTCGTAATACAGCGAGCTGCCGAACCCCTCCATATAGACCTGCACCACTTCGCCGCAATCGCAGGCCTTCGCGCTCGCCGGGAGATACGCAGCCCCCAGCAGCAGGGCTGCGCATAGCGCCGCGCACAAAATCCGTTTGCGTTTCATATGCATTTCCCTCCATGTTGAACTGCTTTCATTATATAGCCTGTGAATTGAAATTGCAAGAGAAATCATTGACATTTCCTCTTTTTTGGGATATCATAAACTTAATATATCCCAAGGAGGCCTCCCATGCTGTCCAACCAGGCAAAACAACTTTTGCAGGATCACAAATCCCTCATCGCCCGCCCCAACCGGCCCGCGCAGGACCGTTATGGTCCTGTAGGCGGCTACAACGGCATCTACACGCGCTGGGAGAACCCCGTGCTCACCCGCGCGCACATCCCCCCCTCCTGGCGATACGACCTGGATGCGGGCACCAACCCGCTGTGCCTGGAGCGCCTGGGCGTCAACGCGGTGTTCAACAGCGGCGCGATGTATTTCAAGGGGAAATACTGGCTCGCCGCGCGGGTGGAGGGTGGCGACCGCAAGTCCTTCTTCGCCCTTGCCTCCAGCAAAAGCCCCACCGAGGGCTTTTCATTCATTTCTCCCATAGAGCTGCCGGATACCCAGCCGGAGGAGACGAACGTCTACGACATGCGCCTGACCCTCCACGAGGACGGCTGGATCTACGGCCTGTTCTGCTCCGAGAGCAAGGACCCGGCCGACCCCGACCCCTCGGCGGCCGTGGCGGCCTGCGGCATCGCGCGCACGAAGGACCTGTATGCCTGGGAACGCCTGCCCAACCTGAAGGCCCGCTCCCAGCAGCGCAACGTCACGCTCTTTCCCGCCTTCGTGGACGGAAAATACGCCCTGTTGACCCGCCCGCAGGACGGCTTTGTGGACGCGGGCAGCGGCGGCGGCATCGGCTACGCCCTGTGCGCGGACATCGAGAACGCCGAAATCACCGATGAGACGATCATATCCCCCCGGGTTTACCACACGATCACCGAGGCCAAAAACGGCGCGGGCGCCCCTCCCATCAAGACGGACAGGGGCTGGCTGCACATCGCCCACGGCGTGCGCAATACTGCGGCGGGCCTGCGCTACGTGCTCTATCTGTTCGTCACCGATCTGCACGAGCCCTGGCGGGTGACAGCCGCGCCCGGGGGCTACCTGCTGGCCCCCCTGGGCGGCGAGCGCGTGGGCGATGTGTCGAATGTCGCCTTCTGCAACGGCGCGGCGGTCAACGGCAACGATGTCGCGATCTATTACGCCTCCAGCGATACGAGGCTGCACGTGGCCACAACGACAATCGATACCCTGCTGGACTACGCCTTCCACACCCCGGAGGACCCCGGGCGCAGCGCGGACTGCGTGGCGCGGCGCAAGGCGTTCATCGACAGGAACGAGGCCCTGATCGCGTACGAGCATTGGCTGGGCCATGTCCCGGCGGTTGACCCCCTGCGTGCCGGGCTGGAGGCCATGGCGGACGGCGAGCCCCTCCGCAACGACGCATTTTACAAAGACCTGGCCTTCGGCACGGGGGGCCTGCGGGCCATCATGGGCGTGGGCAGCAACCGCATGAATCAATATGTTGTGGGCAGAGCGACCATGGGGCTCGCCAAATATTTAGAAAAAAAAGATCCGGCTACACATTTAAAGGCCTGCGTCGCCTATGATACGCGCCTGCATTCGCGGGAATTTGCCCGGCACTGCGCGGAGATCCTGTCCGCCCGGGGATTTCAGGTGTATCTCTTCGCCGCGGCCCGCCCCACGCCCATGCTCAGCTTTGCCATACGGCACTTTGGGGCCCACACGGGCATCGTCGTCACCGCCAGCCACAACGCGCAGGAGTACAACGGCTACAAGGCATACAACGCCACCGGCGGCCAGCTCACCGACGAGGCCTCCGAGGACGTGCTGGCCGAGATCAACGCCCTGGATTACTTTGAGGAATCAGGGGACAGGGGACAGGGAGCAGGGGAGATCATCGAGCTGGACGAAAGCTTCGATAAAATTTATTACGAAGCGACGGAGCCCTTCCTGCTGCGCAAGGAGATGAGCAAGGCGAGCGGCGGCGAGCTAAAGCTGCTCTATACCCCCCTGCACGGCGCGGGCCTGGCCCCCGTGACGGGCATGCTCGCCCGCCTGGGCTACACCGATGTCAGCGTGGAGCGCAGCCAGGAGAAACAGGACGCCGCCCACGCCTTCCCCACGGTGGAAAAGCCCAACCCGGAGGAGCCGCCGGTCTTCGCCAATGCCCTCCGGACGGCGGAGACCCTGCGGCCCGACGTCATCTTCGCCACCGACCCAGACGCGGACAGGATTGGCGTGATGGCCCGGGACAAGGCGGGTAATTACGTCCTTTTCAGCGGCACGCAGATGGGCGCGCTGCTGTGCGACTATGTCATCCGGAGCTATAAAGAAGCCAGGGGCGGCCTGCCGCAAAACCCGGCGATCGTGACAACGGTCGTCACCGGCACCCTGGCCCAGCGCGTGTGCGAGCACCCGGACAACAACGTGCACGTGGAGCAGGTGCTCACGGGCTTCAAGTATATCGGCGAAAAAATGGACCAGTGGCTGGCCGGGGGCTCGCGCTCATTCATCTTCGGCTTTGAGGAGAGCTACGGCTACCTTGCCGGGGACGCCTGCCGCGACAAGGACGCCGTGCTCGCCAGCGCCCTGGTGGCCGAGATGGCCCTGTACTACAAGCTTGCGGGCTCGGATCTCCGCCAGGCCCTGCAAGGCCTGTATGCGAAATACGGCCCCGTGTGCGAGGACGCGCACAGCGAGAAGGCCGAGGGCGCGGCCGGGATGGCGCGGATCGCCGCGTGGATGACCCACATCCGCAAGAATTACGCCGCGGTCCTGCGGGGCGAGAAGGTCGTCGCCGTGGAGGATTACCTCAACGGCTGGGGCGGCCTGCCGCCCTCCAACGTGGTAAAATTCATCCTGGCGGACGGCAGCTGGCTGGTGGTGCGCCCCTCCGGCACGGAGCCGAAGATCAAGCTCTACGTCTGCACGGATACAGCTTTCCAGGCGGGGGCCTCTATTGAGCAAGCGCGGGAACGCTGCAAGGAAATCAAGGAAAAGGCGAAGGGGTTTTTCGTATAATCTTGGAACGTCCGGACAATATTCCGGGACGAACGGACAACACAGGGGCAGAAAAATGTGCTAGAATGGGGTGAAATCAATCAAAGGAGTGACAATCATGAGCGAACCCCTGAAGAGACCGGGTATCCCAGAGAGCCACACCCCGAGGGACGTGCCGGAGATCATCGCCATGGCGCGGCAGGAGAGCCAACAGCTGAAAGGCCCGGCCGAGAACGTGCTGCGGGGCGTCCCGCGGCTGCGCTACGGCGACCCCTCGCCCGTGTGCTATATCGGCTCCGTCATGCGCCTGATGGAGCATATCGGCGACCCCATTGACCAGAGCGAGCTGTTCGCCCTGAGCGGGGCGGGCCTGTGCTTCCCCTGGGCCTTTCAGTCCAGCTGTGACGAGATCAGCGTCGTCCCCGAAATCCCGCGGCGCACCTTCACCGCCCTGGGCTACGAGAGCGAATACTATTACGAGCCGGATATCTCGTCCGGCGCGCGCCGGTATTCGAAGGAATTCTATATCGAAAAAATCAAGCGCTCCATCGACAGCGGGCGCCCGGTGCTGGGCTTCGGCGTCACGGCGGCGAACTTCACCTGCCTGATCACCGGCTACTATGATCACGGCAACGGCCTGCACCTGCGCTCCTACTGGTCCCCGGAGGGCAAGCCCGAGGGCTATGACGATGACGAAACGTACTATCGCGCTGAAGACTGGTATGACAAGTGCCACGGCATCGTCACGGTCGGCCAGAAAATCGGCGAGCGCCTCGCGGGCGAGAAGGCCTACGCCCATATCCGGGAGATGGCGGCCATTTTCAGTACAATCGCCTCGGTGCCGGCGGAGAGGAAGACAATCCCCATGGGCCCCGCCGCGTTCGACGCGATGGCCGCCTGGCTGCTGGACGACAGCCAATGGGAGACAGGAGATCTGCACGACCAGGGCGTCTTCCTAAACCCCGCGGGCATCCTGCTGCTGATGTACTACCGCAACTCGCTGCACGAATACCTGAAAAAGCTTGCGAAGGACTGCCCCGGCCTGGTCGACCCGGCGATCCTCTCCGCGATTGAACGCATGAGGCCGCTGGTCCCCGGCAAGCGGCGTGGCGGCGGGTACGTGCACGAGTCCGTCTACCGCAAGCTGAAGAACTTTTCGAACATGCGGGGGCGCGAATTGAGAGAAAAAGTCGCCGCCTGCGTGGCGCAGCTGAAGGGGATCGACGCGGAGATTTTCGGCTGTTTGCTGGGGAGATAGAGGAAATTTAAGTGCTGAGCACCACCCCCCCCGGCACTTCGCACCGGCCCCCCAAGGGGGGCCGCGAGCCGCAGCGAGCGAGGGGGGGGCGCGGGGCACGATTCTAACGCTACGATGGCCTGTAA
>JGI24702J35022_10001781_pt1 | contig 13282 bp, 11 predicted proteins | sample TergutTh196P4_FD_35022 | JGI IMG/M metagenome (IMG submission 35022)
TTGGAGGCANAATATGGCAGAATAATTGCGTTTTTTTTGCTCCGACTGACTTATGGGTAGAAGTTACTCTTACAAAGTAGAACTTTGGATTTCAATTTACCATTATATATAAAGTTGGGGAGAGAACCCCGGAGTTAATTGCAGATTACGCCGGTGATTTTATATCCGGCCTCAATTATAAAAACAACCGACTGGTTTGGGGATCAATGACAGCCCTTGCGAAAATCGCTGTTTTGTCGCCTCAACCTATATATGATAGGTTAGACGCAATCGTATTCGCTTATGAGAAAGAAAGCACAATAACGGTAGACAACAGCATAAGCGTTTTTGCGAGACGGTGCAAAGCAAACGGCGAGTACGCGGTAACAGTACTGCCGATATTGCTGAAGCATCTTGGGAAATGCAGGCCGAAGGAAGTGCCGCAGCACGCTGAAAGATGCTCTGTCTGCTTTAGCAGCAGCAACGCAAAGGATTTCATTGAGATTTTGGAAAGCAGATATCCCCATCTGTCGCCATCTCAGCAGGCTCGAATCAACAAACTATTGAAAACACTTTATGGAATACTATAAGAAATTGTTTTTAGGCGCAACTCTCAAAATAGGGCGTGAAAAGAGAGGACGGCGATTCCCTAACACTGTATGATGAGTCGAGGTTTGATTTGTGGAATGGACAGAGAGGCTGAACAAGGAAATCGGTTATATCGAGGAACACATTACCGAGGAGATTGACCATGGGCATGTATCGGAAAATGCCTGCTGTTTGCCCTATTATTTCCAGAGGATGTTTGCCTATCTTGCCGATGTGCCTTTGTCCGAGTATATCCGCAGAAGAAGCAGTAGATATCTGACAAGCAGGAGCGCAAAGAAATGACGAAAAGCCTTTGTCAGAGCATGGGATTATTTGAAAGTATGTTCCCCGACACAATCAACCCCGCTGATGAGCATTTCAAATCATTCCTTGAAAATACAATCCTTTCCGAAGTAGCAAGTAAACTCTTATCTGTATTGTTGACCGAGCAGAACGCCGCAGTAAGCAACCGTGCCGATCCACGCAAGCGCTCGGCGAAGTCGGCAAACGCGCGGATTTTCATCGAGTCATCGTCGGAGCTGTGAAGAGCCTCGTTGATCAGGTCTGTGGCTCGGCGGAAGCTGAGTTCCTTGCAGAAGTCAAGGCACAGATGTGAACAGGAGCGGCTCCAAATCCTCTCTTTGGGCTTGAGCGCCGACACCACGTCCGCGAAAGCCGGCGTGCATATCCATCCTCCATGATATACCAATACCAGATATAATCCAATAATTAGTGTGATATTTTCTTACCTACAATGTATGCTCCGTAAAGGGCGATGGTACAAACCACGCCCCTAATAGGTACGGTGTCTCAAACTTAGTTCAGTTTTTCAACCGCACAGGTATAATTGTTTCGCACGCCGCTGGATTGGACGAGAAGATCGAAAAAAGATAGTGGTTACAAAAGAATACGGTGGTGGTAACAAAGCAATTATGCATGTATTACCAAACTGGATTTCATAATACCGATACGTGAGAATTAAGCAAAGCGTTATATCAATCAAAATCAAAAGCAAGGGGAATAATAATGGCTGAGATCATGAGTATTAAGGATCTGTTGGAAATGAATTTGTTTATTCCAGACTACCAGCGTCCATATAAATGGACAGGTAGAAATATTGCATACCTACTTGGCGATATTGAAAACGCCATACATGACGCGAAAAAAAATCAAAATTTTAGTTATCGTATCGGGACGATAATTTTACATAAAGCCGCAGAAAACGACGTGGAAAGATATGGAATCGTAGATGGGCAGCAACGTATTATATCGCTTGTACTGTTACAGCTATTTTTGGACAAATCTTATGCTTGCAGGTTACTGACAACAAATTTCGCTGATAAATCATCACAAGCGAATATCCACAATAATTACCGCTTTATAAATGACTGGTTTGCGCTAAAAACTGATGAATATGGAAAAGTGAAAGATGCACTCAACAGGATATTAGAGGTTGTTGTTATCTGTGTTGATAAAGAGGCGGAAGCATTCCAATTATTCGATTCGCAAAATACGAGAGGAAGAGCGCTCGATCCACATGACCTACTTAAAGCATATCATTTACGCGAAATGAAAAATTATCCTTATGAGATGCAACACGCTGTCACGAAATGGGAAGCCGTAAATACAAAGGAAATCAGGGAATTATTCGAGCTTTATTTGTTTCCAATACGGAAATGGACAAGCTGTACAAAGAGTTTTTCATTCTCTGCAAAGGATATTGATACATATAAAGGCATAGTTGAGAATTCGCCTTATTCCTACGCTAAAAGAGCAAGTAGAGCTATGCCTTATTTTCAAATTGCCGAATCATTTATCGCGGGTAATGATTTTTTTGAAATGGTAGAGCATTATTTAAAACTCCTGTCTGATATTAAAACAGAAATTCATACAAATAGTAGATTTTCAGTAATACAAAGCGTGTTAGCTGATAAGGCAAATAATTCGGCGGGTTTCCGTTACGTGAAGAATTTATTTTATTGCGCTGTCCTGTGCTACTTCGATAGGTTTAGAAACTTTGACGAGCAAGTCATCAAAAAGTTGTTCTCTTGGGCGTTTATGCTAAGAGTGGATATGATTAGCCTTGGGTTTGATAGCATAAATAAATATGCAATTGGTGATGAAGGCAGGTACTCAAATAATATAGCCATGTTTACAAAAATAATCAACGCTCGCTTGCACAGTGAAATAGCGAATACGCAGATTGGTATTTTGAGAAAACCAGATGATGCTGCGAATGAAAAGTGGAGTGAACTCTATGGAACTATAAAAAGGCTTAATGGTTACTCTGTAGGGGGGGACAAAAATGAGTGGTCAAATTAATGAGTTAAAGATATTAGACAAACGTGACAATATATTCAGCGACAAAACTGCTCAATACATCATTCCACTGTATCAGCGCGCTTTTGCGTGGGAAGACAAAGAATTATCGCAGCTAATAGAGGATATAAACGATTTCAAAGAGGACAACTATTATATCGGATCCTTGATTGTTTCAAAAAAAGAGGGCGAAAACCTGTATGAAGTTATCGATGGCCAGCAGCGGTTAACCGCTTTGTTTCTATTGTTGAACTCGTTAGATGTGCAAGTAGAAAACACCCTGACCTTTGAGTGTAGGAAAAGGTCAGATGATACCTTAAAAAATATAAAGAAACTGGAGTTCCTAAAAAATGAGGATATTGAAATAAGCCTGCAAAATGGCAAACAAATTGTCGATACGCTTATTAATGGGCGAGATTTTAATAAAAGGCACTTTTTGTCTCAATTAAGAAAAGTGAAGCTGTACCGAATTGAGGTCCCGCAAAACACAGATCTTAATCGATATTTTGAGATTATGAACACACGCGGGGAGCAGCTTGAACAGCACGATATTTTAAAAGCTTCTTTGATGAGCGCAATAAAGAGCGATGAGAATAAAATGGTGTTTGCAAAAATATGGAACGCTTGTAGCGATATGACGGGTTATGTGCAAATGCACTTTGATACCGCGACCCGCAGAGAATTATTTGATTATGATTGGAAATTTATGCCTCAAATCTCTTTTGCAACTAAGAAAACAAATAAAAAAAACGCTGGTGGATTAAAAATCCAAAGTATTATTAGCCCCTCTTTCAAAGTAGATGAGTCAGATGGTATTACCGATAAGGATGAACGGATTCGGTTCGAGAGCATCATATCCTTTCCGTTTTTCTTATTACACACGTTGAAAGTGTTAGTTGCTGACATGAATATTCAACATTTTTCACAGGGGGAAACGCTTGTTTATGATCTGCTCGACGATAAAAAGCTGGCTGATGCATTCAAGCGCGTGATTTCAAAAGGAGTGATAAAAGGGAAAAAAATTGCTGATATGGAAGAACAATTCTCGCTTAGTTTTATTAAGTGCTTGCTGAAATGCCGCTTCCTGTTTGACAAGTATATTATTAAAAGGGAGTTTGCAAACGAGAATTCCGACGGCGAATGGAGTCTGAAACAACTAGAAGTCTCCGGTCAAGCATCAAATAAAAAGGCATACTATATAAATACTAATTTCGGGCAATCCGGCGAATGGGAAAGAACATGGAAGCCAAGAACCGACTTGATTATTATGCTCCAATCGTGCTTAAGAGTATCATATACATCTCCAAAGATTATGCATTGGATAACAGAGTCATTGAAATGGCTATATTCCGACGATGGAGAAAATCTGCAGAGATTAAGCGAGTATGAGTGGGTTACCGAAAGTATAGTAGCGACTGCCGTAAAAAGTGACTATCTCGACATAGTTCAAAATGGAGCCTACGACTGGGGAATAGATACGCCTCATATCGTTTTTAATTATCTTGATTATTTGTTATGGAAGAGTGACCGAAAGAAGTACGATTCTTTTACATTTGAGTTTAGGAACTCAGTAGAGCATTGGTATCCGCAACATCCGTCCGAGGGAACTTTCGAGCAATGGACGAGAGAAGATGGAGTAGATGGGTTCGGGAATCTATGCCTAATCCAGCGGAGAATTAATTCAAAGTTCTCAAATATGTCTCCCGAAGCAAAAAAGAGTACCTTTAGTGAAACGATTGCAAAGGGAAGTTTGAAACTAAGAATAATGTCGGGAATTACTGTCGCCTGTTCGAATAAAAATGCAAGCCAAAACTGGAAAGACAATGTCTGCGAGGAACACGAAAATGAAATGATCGAAGCTCTGATAGATGCTTGCAATTCTTTTAATTAATAGAATTGCTGGTTAAATGGCAATTAGAATACCAAGCGTTAGTTTTTGGAGGGGATTCGCAATGAATATTTTCAAAATTTCCTATAAAGTAGTGCGGGAAAACAGTGATGAAATCTACAAGGGGTTCGGCTTTAAGCATCATTCAAATGCTACGCAGTATTACGTCCACCCGAATAATCAATCTTCGAGTGGGACGACTACCCTATGCCAGCCCATCGGTGAAGCGTTGTCACTATTTTCCCTGCTCGTTTCTGATGTTGTAAATAACGATGGCTCTATCGAGGGTGATTACTATGTTAATGACGACGGTACACAGGTATTTATAAACATTACGATACCGGATGACTGGCGGCAAAACGGCGTGGTAGAACCAGAAATATACCGTTATGAAGCTCTTTTTGATGACGACGAGATTACAATATCAGCTTATGACGCTATGAGCCGGTGGATTGACGGCAATATGGAACACCTGCATCCACTATACAAGTTATTGCCGTGCTTCTGCGTCCTACTCGCCCGTGAGAGCCGCAACGACAGCGATTACAACACCGCCTTGCTGCGTTACACGGATTCGCCCGCCGCTGACACTTTCGTAAATTTACACGAGGATTTTTATCAAGCGCATAAGTTTGATGATTATGAAGTTATATACGCCAACCTAAGCGGCTATGATACGGGAGAAATGCTATCGTTCCGCGACAGCTTTAAGGTGATCGCAGAAAATAGGGCAGTCTCCAAACAAGAAAAAGAAATTGAAATTACTCCATTCCCCGAAGGATCTTTTTTGACGGAATATAGAAACCTTATACCGGCATTACCGGAAGAGTTCCAAACACCGAAAGCCGCAAAAGTGATATGCAGCGCAGTCACTAGCGGAGATGTCCGCGCAGTATTGTTCCACGGCCCATCAGGTACGGGCAAAACAATGTCGTGCAAGTTGGTAAGCCAAGAAATTGGACTTCCGGTTATGGATGTAATCAACTGCACAGAAAATCTCGATGAATTTGTGCTTGGCAAGTTCATTCCCGAAGAAGATAGAATTATCTTTAAAGAAAGCTATGTAACAAAAGCAATTCGTCACGGTGGCGCGGTCGTATTCGAGGAAATAAACTTTGCCAAGCCTCAATACTTGGCGTTTCTTAATTCTCTGTTGGATGACAACGGTTTCGTCCGGTTGGATAACGGCGAGGTTGTAAGGCGACATCCAAACTTCAGGTTCTTCGCCACCATGAACTTAGGATACTTCGGCACAAAAGAACTCAACCAGGCGCTATACAACCGCTTCAATGTAGTGATAGAACTTGCCGCTCTCGCCGATAAAGCAATCATAAATATGCTAACGGTTCGTATACCGGAGTGTAAAGATAAAACAGATAAGATATTAGGTGTTTATCACAAACTGAAGAAAAAAATAGAAAGCGAAGAACTTGACATAGTAATCTCACCACGAAACCTTGAAAACTGGGCGCGATTGGCTAAGTACGAAGGATACATTGCCGCAGCCGAAAAAACAATAATCCCTATCGCCAAGTGTGACCGAGTGTTGGAGAATACCATCCGCGGCATTTTGGTGTTGTATAAGTGGTCGTAAGGCAGGTACGAATATGTCATTTACATTATTTTATAGCAAAGGCCGAAATGTGAGTGGACAAACGCTAACAGACCCATCACCGGAAATAATTGAGGAAGTAATCAATGAATTACTTCCAACGCTGGATTATTACGTTTTATTAGAACGTCGCCGAAGAAATATAAACCTCCCGGATATTGAAACGCAAAGGAGGAAAGCACTTGAAAAATTTAAGCAAACTGATAAAAAAAGCCGAACAGGGTGACGGCAATGCAATGATTGAACTCGGAGTCATGTATCGTTTTGGAGACGGCGTCGCCCGTGATATGGGAAAATGCTTCTATTGGACAAAACAAGCGACTGCTCTGCTAAATCCAATAGCATATCAGTATCTTGGCTACCATCAAGAGATTCCAGTGGGTTACTCTGACCCAAATGATGACGCCGCCGATTACAAAACTGTTTTCGACTGCTTCTTTAAAGGCGCCGTACTTGATGACTCCAATAGCATGTATAAGGTAGGAGATATGTATTTTAAGGGTAAATTCGTAGAGAAAGACCAAAGCTTTGCCTTTAAGTTGTACAAGAGAAGCGAAGAACTCTATGGCTATTCCCCCGCAAACCTTAATCTGCGGCTTGGTGAATGTTACTGCATGGGTTTGGGAACAGATCAGAATATTATAAAAGCGCATGAGCATCTTGAAGAAGCTATAAGCGAATATGAGGAACAAGTGGCAAGCAAAGATGCGCCAGAGTTTTTCATGGAAGGTTATAACAGAGCGAAGCGTTTATTAAAACGAATTGACGCTGATAAAATACCGGGGAAACCAATTGATTTAGCGATGGAAAAGAAAAACAAGGAATACGCCGCATTTGTTGCCGGCGAACAAGCAAATTTTCCCGAACCTCAATACCCGGTCGAAGCCCTTGAAGCTTTGAAAATTGAAAACCCGAAAGTACCAATCCCAAAAGGGGTAGCCTTCAATACCGTTTTAGCCAAAGCCGAATCCGGCGATACTGGGGCGATGTATTATCTCGCGTCCTACTGTCTTGACCGATTCAAGAAAGAGCTTGGGGGTAAAGGCATGATTGATTTCGCGCTTCATTATTATTATAAGGCGGCAAGAAGTGGATTTTCGGCAGCTTTGTACACTCTTGGCACATTATATCACAAAGGAGAAGGCGTAGCTTCAGACCCCCAAAAAGCACTCTTATTCTTTGAACAATCAAGTGAAATAAATGCTCAGGAAGAAATCGGCATATATTATTTGAATGGCGATATTGTTGAGCAAAATTACGAGAAAGCATTTAAGTGTTTTACCAAATGCGCCCTCTTCAAAGAAAAATATGATTATGCCGCATTGCGGGAACTCGCCCGTATGTATCGCGAAGGTCTTTTTGTTGAACCGGACGTGACATTTGCCGAATACTTAGAGGAGCAAGGAAAAAAGCGGAAAAAACGCGGGGAAAGCGGGAGGGGATATGAAAAGGGATGACAAGAAAACCCTAAAGCTTTTTCAATGCGACTTTAACCGAAGCATAGAGGAAACATTCGCGCAAGTCTTGACGGAGAACGAACAGGTCCGCCTATTCTTCATCAACGAAAATCAAGCGTTTACCGATGGACGCAATATTATTGTTGACCCCGCTATTGGAGAAGTTTTTGCTGATAAAAAAGCGCTGATTCGCGCCGAGGACTATATGCAAATCGGACGAAAAATATCCACCGACTCGTGGCATGCGTTGCGTATGATTACGCGGGGGCAGAATATCCATGAATGTTTACATATACTTTACTCGGACTTTCCGAATGGCGTAAAAACAGATTCACGGGCGTCCACTAAAGTCAGGACAAAGGCTTTGGCGTTGATAAGCAATATAATTGAGGACGCTTTTATCGAAGCTGTTGGGTGCAGCGTTTATGACAACCTTGAACTTTATCTTCAGTTTGAACGAATAGCTGTCCTTTTTTCCAACGCGCCGATTGAAGGTACTGTCAATCGAGTGTTTAGGAGCGAATCCGAAGAAGCGAAAGAACCTCTTCCATTCGTCGAGTATTTGAGCTATATGGGAACTTTTCTTTTATATCCGATGGTCGATTTACAAGACCCGCCTGAATCTATTTCGAAATATGTCGAGCAGACAAAACAACTCTTCCTGGACGGAAGCATTTGCAGCGAGCCAAAGGATCGTTACAAGTATACACAGCAAATATTTGACGTCATAGAACCACTTATCCCTGAAAGTGAAAATGACATAGATGATATATTGTTTGAGCGTATGCTGCCTGGGATTAAGACTCATTCGACCGACGATAAGACAATCAGCACATACCAAAGCGAAGGGAAAAAGGCGCCTGTTTTGCGGCGGTTATTTACGGATTTAGTCGGAAACGCTTTGCCGAAGCGTGACTTTGGTGAGCAGATTATCATAGTGATTGATGACTACAAAAGCGAAAAAGAAACAGCGCTGAAAATCGTGTTGGTGAAGCCTGTTGTTGTTAACTGGAAAGGAACGCAGTTCGATTGTTCACGAGTCCACAAGGATATTAAAATAATCGAAACTAAACCAAAGCCAAACTTGAATCTTCGGCGCGCGTACCAAAATATTTACAGTAAATATCAAATAAACATTAACTCGTATAACAGCCGCTTCGCTCAGTTATTAAAAGCCCGTATCCCTGTCCGTGAGGAAAAGAAATTGTTTGGGAGCGGCATAACGTCAACACGGCTTGCCGATGTGAAAAAGCGTTATTGGTATCGCAATGCCGAGGAATACGGTATTCCTGACATAGCTGTGTTGCTTCTGATTGACGGCTCCGGCTCGATGTCGGGTCCCAGGAAAAAAAGTGCGATGATTTCAAGCGTCATTCTCCACGAAGTTTTGAAAAAGCAAAATATCATCCACGCAATTGTGGAACACAGAGCGGGGTTTCACGACCCAATTGTAGAGGTTAATGTTTTGGTAGGCGTTAATGCCCGCAACGAAGAAAAGTACAACTTGATGACACTATCAGCCAGTGGCGACAATCGAGATGGTCTTGCTCTGTTTTGGGCTGAGAAGTTCCTCAACACATATACAACCTGCTCACAAAAGCTCATCATTGTACTTGCTGACGGTGCGCCGGCGCACGCATATGACGAATATTATCCGCCGGTTTCGTCAAAGGATACGGCTAACGCCGCCGTAAAAATAATTAAACGCGGCGCGGATATCATTGCGGTTGCTCTTGATGATGGGGATGTTGGCAAATATACATGCTATGAGGCGCTAAAAGAGATATATCCGTCGGTTGTTTCATGCACAGACTTGAAGCGCCTTACAGGGCAGTTGCTGGGAATTATTTCAAAAAACCTGATATAGATCCAGCAAGCCGATTTTTAATTTTTAATTTTATGGTTTTACTGAGGTAGAAAAACAAGGTTATCGAAGTATTTAATGGAACAAATGACATCTATCCATTTCACTCCTCGATCCCATGCGTCGTGCAATACGGCTTGATAACCGTATCAATTATCTCGATAGCTGCTACATTTGCTGTTTTACCGGCAATATTATATTTGTGCTCAATTCGTTCAAATGCCTTTTTATAGCGGGAAATAAAATACCGTACATCCTTAATATCAGTTTTCAAGCCACGTTCAAGGTTTTCTATCACATTATCATCGTCATCAGTATCAATCAATCTTTTGGCTATGTTTTCCGGTGAATCTTCGTTTAAAATACACAACAAACCCGAACCCGTCACCTATTGGGATGGCGGTGTTCGAGTTGTCATGGATTGGTGCGCCATCAGGGACTCGAACCCGGGACCCACTGATTAAGAGTCAGTTGCTCTACCAACTGAGCTAATGGCGCATATTTTGTTTTAGCTGTTTTTATTATCTCGCTAAACCTTAATACTCCTGTGGTTCACTGACCGCCTTGCTTGCTGTTTACTGTTTACGTCATTTATGCAACTGCGATTTACAAGTACTTTGCCTTTTTCCCTTATTATTATCTTAATTTCCATTTTACTACCAGTAAATAAGGGGTATTTTTCCTGACGCCTTTACGGCTGCTGCGTATAATAATAATTGAAAATATAAGAAAGGTCAATAATTTTTTATGAACGATCCAACACGATTTTATTCGGACGATCCAACGCGATTATTTATGAACGATCAAACTTGATTCTTTATGGACGATCCAACTTGATTTTTTACGGACGATCAACCCTGTTTTATGAACGATCAAACTCGGTTTTTTACGGACGATCAACCTCAATTTTTTATGGACGATCAAACCCGAATAATTAAATAGTGGTTAAAGAGTGGTTAAATAGGCAACAATTAATCTGATGAAAAACAACATGAAAGACAAAGAAACAGTTATACTGGGTCTCTTGTCAGAATGATCTAAGCCCGAATGCAATTAAGCAAAAAATAATCAAGGCAATAACAATAGCCATATACCTTTGTCTATTTCGCTCCTCTTTATAAGCCCTTACCGCGATAGCAAAATGTTCCCTGATACGGTCGTTGAATTCCTCAGCCAGCTCGTCAGACGAGTCGGAGGGGCAGTGCCGTACAGCCGTTTGACAGAGTTCTTTGTATCGGTCTATGTATTCCTTATTTTCAACCAGTTCTTTTGATTTCCTATCATATGAGTAGAAGGATCCTTTGTGTTCGTTGACCACTTTTGATTCCCATACAAAAGCCCTGAGCTTCCATATATAGTAGCTGTCCGGTTTTTGATCCGCCGCCTTTTGGAAACACAGGTCCGCTTGATCATAACGCTGATCCGCCAGAAGGGATTTGCCGCACGCAAGAAGTAGCTCATAACTATTTACGGCGTCGAGGTCAAACTTGTCGGCGTGCTTCAAGTCAAAATAGACAAAAGCGTCCTCTGATTCCAACTGACTGCCGCACCTTGTGCAGAATATAGTCTTGCTTGAGCTGTCCACTTTCATAACACAATCGCAATTTGGGCACATAGCCGCTCTGAACTGCATATTTAACCCCTATCCGCCGCTGTATGCAGCATGGATTTCATGAACTTGCATTGTGTTTCAAATATGTTTCAATTCTATATCAACTTACGTCGAATATCAACAAATCCTTATAATCTTGCGACTCAGGCATCAGGATGATAGAATTAGTCCATGGTATTTTCAGATTTACTAGAGGAAAAAATACTTGTCTATGATGGTTCAAAAGGCGCTGTCATGATGCGGATGGGCCTCGCCGGCGGAGAATGCGCAGACCTATGGAATATCAGGCGCCCTGAAAAAGTGTTTGGCCTATATACAAGTTATGTTGAAGCCGGCGCCGACGTCATTCAGACAAACACAATGCAGGGAAGCAGATATCATCTCGAGGCAAGGGGAATTTATGAAAAACTCCGAGATATAAATTCTGAAGGAGTAAGACTGGCTGTTAAAGCAGTGCGTGATAGCGGAAGAAATTGCCTCGTTGCGGCGTCTATCGGCCCCCTTGGGGGGTTGATGTCGCCTGTAGGGGATTTGACGTTTGACGACGCCGTATATGCGTTTTCCGAGCAAATTGAATCAGTTTCCGAAGCCGGAGCTGATATTTTGCATTTTGAGACCTTCACAGATTTAGCGGAACTTCGTGCTGCGGTATTTGCTGCAAGAAGCGTCACAAGCCTACCCGTGATCGCGACTATGTCGTATATGAAAAACGGCGTTGCAATGATGGGTGACGACGCATACCTGTCTGCGTTGTTTCTGAAAGCTTTTGGCGTCTCCTGCGCTGGTGCTAATTGCTTGTTATATCCTGATGAAATGCTGCCTGTTCTACAAAGAATGGCTGTGGTTGGCGTCCCTCTTTGCTCCAAACCAAATGGTGAAAATGCTGAACATTCGGACGTCGAAACCTTTTATAGATTGGCGTTTGACTATGCGGCTTGCGGAGTCAGGCTTATGGGGGGGTGTTGCGGTTCAGGACCGGAGCATGTGGCTGCGATACGTAAAGCTGTTGATGAGTATTCAATTGGAGGAAAAGGGAACACATCGCCCTCATTGCTCCATTTTGGATGTGGGGAACCGGCGGGGGAAGAGGCGCCGCCGCAATACATCACGTATCATCCGGTATGGATTGAGCGGTGGAGAGCGAGAGAGATGCTGATTTCGCCAAAACAGGCTATCAAAGCCACAGACGCTGCCCAAGCCATTGCGGGCGGGCTTGCGTATACGATCAGTCCGGATGCGCTGGAAGATGAAGAGGATGTTATAGCAGCTCTGATAATAGCCGAAAAGGGAGATGCTAAAGTATGTGTCGTTTCCTTCGAAATAGCGAATGAAAACGAGCGGTACAGTGAAGGGGCAACTGTCATGGAGCGCGAGAAGGAGAGACTTGTTGCACTGTCTAAACAGATTGCCGTGAATGCGAAATTGTATTTAAGTAAACCGATAGTTATAAAGACTAACGTTCCGGAAGTGCTGGAAAATAGTCTGAGATACTATTGTGGAATTGCAGGTACTGATGTTGGAATGCAGAAAAGATCTGCGCATATTCTGATGCAAATAGCTGAAAAGTACAAGTCTGTCATAATAGCTACGTAAAGGCGCAACGGCAAATTCAGTCCTCCTCCCGCGTATGCAGCGGGCAGTCTTTCGTTGAGGCTATATCCAAATTGGGGTTCCAACAGCCCTTACAGTGACGATTGTTTCAATATGATATAAGCCCTCAGTTAGCGCTTGGGCTACAACTGTGTTGGAATCGTCTGTTGTCGCGTCTGATTCACCGGAAGCTGAGGCAGGGTAATCTGATACGGCTTCGCAATTGCCTGCCACCGCGTTAGGAATGCCTGCCATACCACCGCCAACTGCGGCGTCGCCTATCGCACTACTGTCCGCCACGCCGCCGCCCGCCTCACTCCGGCTCGCCGCGCCGCGCCCCCGCTCATGCACTATCCACCTGTCATCGACTCTC
>JGI24702J35022_10001782_pt1 | contig 13281 bp, 13 predicted proteins | sample TergutTh196P4_FD_35022 | JGI IMG/M metagenome (IMG submission 35022)
CAACGGCAACAGTAAATACTCCATCGACCTGCAGATGCCGGAAACTGCTACGACGTTCTACTTCAACGAGGAAGAAGTACCCCTCGGAGGACTGATCCAGATTGCGCCTATTGGTTCCGACCCGATCATTCTCCATCTTGGGGGTACGCCGTATAGAGAACAAGGCGCGCGCGCTTCCGACTTTTTCGGAAACGACCTGTCCGACAGAGTAGAGATCATAGGCGCGCCCGATACCGAAACTCCTGGCGCCTACAAAGTTACTTACCGCGTCGCCAACGACTTAGGCGTCGAAGCCGAAGTTAGCCGCGAAGTGAGGATCCTGGCGCCAAATGAATACGGTATCTTTGAAGATGACGAAGTGCCTGTAGCCCCTATCATCGCTCAGCCCAACCAGCAGGCGTCGCTGAACGCAGGTTTCTATGTAGTCGTTAAAGGCGACAGCCTCTGGCAAATTGCCTTGAAAGTCTACGGTGACGGAACCCTCTGGCGGCAACTCTACGACTTGAACAAAGACGTCATCGGTCCAAACCCCAACCGCATTTATATTGGACAGGTTTTGACTCTTGCGGCGTCCTGAAGTCAGTCATACATAAAAAGAAAGACTTTATTAAGTATATATTAATAAGTAGGTACAGTCACCAATGTGGGCTGCGAATGCAGTCTTCGCCCGCATTGGTGACTTAATCTTTAAATTCAGACTATTCAGACAAACCATATAGCCCAAATCTTTAAATCTTTAATCTTTAAAAAACTTGTTTTTTATTGGCGTTCCTGGGCCGTAAGTTGCCAATGTGGTATAATAGCTTTGGGAGGAGCAACGGATATGATTGATGTTCTGGCGCTGGGAGAATTACTGATTGATTTCACACATTATGGAGAATCAGAAACTGGGATGCGGCTATTCGAGCAAAACCCCGGCGGCGCGCCTGCGAACGTGCTTAGCGCGCTTTCTCGTCTGGGAAGGAGCACTGCGTTTATCGGTAAGGTCGGCCAGGATATGCACGGGGAATTTCTGTACGCCGCCTTATCTCGCGAAGGCATTGACCTCACCGGGCTGATGAAAACGGATGAAGCGTTTACCACGCTTGCTTTTGTTGAGCTGTCGCATGGCGAGAGACGGTTCTCGTTCGCGAGAAAACCCGGGGCGGATACATGTCTTCGTCCGGAAGATGTGAAGCGGGAATTAATAGAATCCGCAAAAGTATTCCACTTTGGATCGCTTTCGTTGACGCATGAGCCTGCGCGAACAGCGACGCTGCATGCCGTCAGAACTGCAAAACACAACGGTTCCATCATTTCCTATGATCCAAATTATCGAGCTGTGCTATGGTCGTCGCAAAAACAAGCTGTACAGCAAATGCGAAGCGTTCTTGAATATATCGATATGATTAAAATAAGTGACGAAGAAACCGCTCTTTTGACCGATCGAGAGGACCCCGAGGATGCGGCAAGGTATCTTGCAGAAAAGGGAATTCCGTGTGTGGTGGTTACATTAGGAAAAAAAGGCGCGTTAGCGTGTCTGAATAACAAAATCACGACTGCAGGGATCGTTGAAGCGGATGTCGTGGATACCACGGGCGCGGGCGACGCGTTTTGGGGCGGATTCCTTCACAGGTTTTTTGATACAGGCAAGCGACCGGACGCCCTTCTTATCGAAGAGGTACGGGATTGCCTGGTGTTCGGCAACACGACGGCAGCGCTGTGTGTTCGCAGGCGCGGAGCAATACCGGCTATGCCGTCGCTAGACGAAGCAACTGCTTTGTATAACAGTATAAAGGAGAGTAATCAGGTTCTAAATCCTAAAGGAGTGAACACTGTGCAGAGCTGATTGTGGCGCCGACCACATTAATGCGCTATGCGGAGAACAGGGAGAAGAGGCCAAAGAATAGCGAAGAACAGGGTGAGGGAACACATAGAATTGGGAGAATAAGGAGAGAAAAGGGGGAGAAAAAATGTATACGAAAACGAAAGTGATGTTCTTGTTAACATTGATACTTGTTTTGGCGCTTTCACAGGGCGCTTTTGCGACGTTTAACCCGATTCCTGACACGCCGAAACTTGTGGACGTAGAATTCCATGACAACCGTGAAGAGTCAGGGTTTGTTATTGTTGTTGAAGTCTCTGAGTCAGCCCTTAATTTCGACGGCTCTTATTACGGAAGCGGGGAGGCGTCAGTCGAGTTTTGGGGGCGAGTGGATAGTGGCGAATGGTTTCTCTACGACGAGTTTTTTGTCCGCCACTATAATTATGGAGACAGAGAGCTAATAATTACTCTGATGCTCGGGGGCAGGGATGCTGCGACAGAAATGCGGGCGCGGCTTACGTACTCTCACACGGGTGACGACGGAGACACTGTAGTGGTCAATTCGGGATGGTCGAACACTGTAAACACCGGCGTACCGGTAAACAATTTGGTAACTCAGAATGTGGGATCAGATAGTAAGGCTACAACATGGAGTAATTCGTCTGACTGGGCGTATAATGAGCTGAGTATGGCGGATAGTTATGGATTGATTCCCGGAGTTCTTTTCGATCAGGATTTTCTTATTCCTGTAACGCGCGCACAGTTTGCCGCGGTCACTGTGCGGTTGTATGAGCAGTGCGCCGGCTCAGGCGTAACATTTGAACCTAAAAGCGTTTTTAGCGACTGTGAGGATATTGATGTTCTAAAAGCTCATAGCTTGGGCATTGTAAACGGTGTTGGAGATAATCTCTTTGACCCGTACGGAAAACTCACAAGAGAGCAGTTAGCCACAATGCTATGGCGAGCGGTGTTGCTTATTGAGCCTGAAATTGACGTGGAAATGCAGAGTCCTCCGGCTTATAGCGACGTCAACCTGATTTCGGACTGGGCTACAGAATCGGTTATGAATATGGGGACGCTTGATTTTGTAAAAGGCGTAGGGGATGGAAAATTTGATCCCGGCGGAAACGCCACCATTGAGCAGTCCGTAATTATTGCCCTTCGTATATATGATTACTTCCACTTTATTTAAGCATGCATGACACATAGTGCGAGGCTTCAACAGCTTTCAATTTGAAATCTGTCTGTGAGCATATGGGTTGCGCGTATTCGCATCGAGGAGCAAAGCGGCAGCCCGGTTCCGGATCAATTGGGTCTGTGACCTCTCCCTTAATAAGAATCTTTTTTTGTCCCCGAGAACTTAAGTCCGGGTTTGGGATGGCCCTTAACAGGGCCTGAGTATACGGGTGCATAGGGTTTTCGAAAAGCCTGTCGCTCTCGCAGACCTCGACACACTGTCCCAAGTACATTACCGCTATTTCGTTGCTGATATGCTTGACCACTGACAGGTTGTGGGTAATAAACAGATATGTCAAGCCCATACTCTCTTGCAGATCCATCATAAGATTTAAAATCTGAGCCTGGATCGAAACGTCCAGTGCGCTGACAGGCTCGTCACAAACAATGAATTCCGGGTTCACAGACAGCGCCCTGGCGATTCCAATCCTTTGGCGCCTGCCTCCGTCAAGCTCATGAGGGTACACGTTTATAAGCCTTTCAGCAAGGCCGACTGTTTCCATTAATTCCTTGACGCGCCTATTAACATCGGATCTCTTTGTGAGTATACGGTTTGCCTTAATAGGTTCCTCAATAATCTCCCTCACGCTCATTCTGGGGTTTAGTGAGGAATATGGATCCTGAAAAATGATCTGCATGGCTTTGCGCATTTTTTTCATCTGGCGGGGTGAATATAAGAGAATATTATCGTCTTTATAAAATACTTTGCCTGATGTGGCTTCTGTTAGCCTGAGTATTACTCGCCCCAGCGTCGATTTACCACAACCGGATTCCCCGACGACGCCGAGCGTCTTGCCCTTGTTCATTGAGATGTTAACGTTATCTACGGCGTGCAACAGGCCCTTAGACGTCTTATAATACTTTTTCAAGTCTTCTGTCCTGATTAACGCCGATTCAATAGCAGACCCCATAGCAGACCCCATATCAGTTTTCATAGATGATTCTGTAGATGATTCTGTAAATGATTCTGTAAATGATTCTGTAAATGATTCTACAGATGATGCTATAGATGATTTTATGGTCGATTCCTCTTTATATTCCATATCACGCCTCTGAGTCCTTAACAAGATGGCATTTGATCGCCAGGCGCCCGAAAAAATGGTTTTCCGGGGCGTCCGTTTTACAAATTTCGATACAATTTGGGCATCTGGGATGAAATTTGCAGCCTTTCGGTAAATTCGCGGGATCCGGCATAAGGCCACTGATATGGCTAAGTCTCTTCGCTTTGGACCTGAGGTTCGGAATAGAGCCGAATAACCCGGTTGTATACGGGTGGTGGATTCCGCCTGAGAATACGTCTTCAACTGTCCCGGATTCAAGTATCTCGCCGGCATACATAATGGAAACGAAATCACAGTTTTCTGTGACAAGCCCCAAATCATGTGTAATCAGAATCATCGTTGTATTAAGTTCTCGCTTTAGATTTGCCATAGTGTCCAGGACTTGCGCCTGGATTGTTACGTCCAGGGCTGTTGTAGGCTCGTCGGCTATGAGAAGTTCAGGTTCGCATGCAAGAGCAATTGCTATAACTACACGCTGGCGCATACCGCCGCTAAATTCATGGGGGAAATTTCCTTTTCTGGCGGGCGAAATGCCTACCATTGTTAATATCTCATCGACTCTGGCGGAAAATTCACCTTTTCTTCCGTTCGAGCCGCTCTTTTTATGAAGAAAAAGTACTTCCTCGATCTGATCACCGATTGGTATAACAGGGTTTAGGCTCGTCATTGGGTCTTGAAAGATCATTGAGATTTTCTCTCCGCGCAACTCGCGCATTTCCGAGTCCGGCGATTCCAAAAGGTCTCTGCCGTTGAACAGGATCGAACCTCTTTCGATGGCGCCGGCTTTTGGTAAAAGCCCCATTATGCAAAGAGCCGTCGAGGTTTTTCCTGCGCCGCTTTCTCCGACAAGCCCGACGGTTTTCCCCCTTGGCAGCGCCAAATCTATCCCGTTGATAGCATGGGAATCGCCGTCCCGAGAACGATAGACCATGTGCAGGTCATTGATTTCCAGTATATAATCCGAAGAATTATCCGATAAATTGTCCGAAGAATTATCCGAAAAATCATCTGATAAACTGTCCGATGTATTGTACAATGTGTTGTCTGGTTTATTATCGCTAGCTTTGGCAGGCATTGTCATTTTGTCCGCCATACTCTGTTTTCACCCCGTTTCATATAGTTGAGCGCATGCTATTCATCGCAGGCGAGGATCAAGCGCGTCTCTCAATCCGTCTCCGAGCAGATTCAGCGAAAGCACTGTAAGCCCTATAAAAACTCCGGGAATCATTATAAGATATGGCGCCTCCCTGATGAACTGCTTCCCTTCCGTCAAGATCGCGCCCCACTCAGGGGTTGGGGGCATTATACCTAACCCGACAAAACTTAGGCTTGCCGCAGAGAGTATACATCCCCCAACGCTGATTGTCGCCTGGACGATGACAGGTCCCATCGTACTTGGCAAAAGATGCTTTAAAATGATTCTTGGCACGTTGACGCCGCTGGCCTTCGCCGCTTCCACAAAGTCAGTGTTCTTAACTGTAAAAATTGCGGAACGGACCGTGACCGCAAACGTAGCAACGCTGCCGATCGACATAGCTATCACGAGGTTGATCATCCCAGGCCCCAATACTGTTACAAGACATATACAAAGAAGAACGTACGGAACAGACATCAGTATGTCTATAAACCGCATTATAACTATATCTACTATCCCTCCGTAGTATGCGGTGATCGAACCGATAAAGCCGCCGACAATCAGTGACGACAGCACTGTGAAAAAACCGACGGCAAGTGAAATCCTGCTGCCGTGGATAACACGCGCAAAAACATCCCGACCGAAACCATCCGTGCCAAACCAGTTTTCCGCGCTGGGCGGTTGCAACCTGTTCCGCACGTTCTGTGTGAGGGTCTGGTTGTAGCTGACGATGACGTCTGCAAATATGGCTATGAAAAACAAGCCTGCCAAGATGCATAAACCAAGTATGGCAACCCTGTTTCTCTTAAGCCTCGCCCAAACGTCTTGCCACTGAGACCTGGCTTTGATTGAGCCGTCGCCACTTTTTTGCATTGAACTGCCTTTAAGCGCAGAACGGCCTCTATGCATTGAACTGCCTTTATGCACTACGCGCCCTCCTATTTTCTGTAATGGGCCTTTATCCTCGGATCAATAAATGTATAGGTCAGGTCGAGCATCAGGTTGATCAATCCAAACAAAACCGCGACGACAAGCACACCTCCCATGACTATGGGAATATCCTTTGTTCTTATCGCCAAAAGCATCATATTTCCTATGCCGGGCATACCAAATACAGATTCGATTATGACTGCGCCGCCCAGCATGGCGCCAAAGTTAACTCCAATAACCGTAATAATAGGTATCATGGCGTTTTTGATTGCGTGCTTCAGAATCACTCGCCTTTCATTCGCGCCTTTGGCGTATGCCGTCCTAATATAGTCCTGCCTCAAAACTTCAAGCATTGTAGACCTTGTCATTCTAAGTAAAGTGGCCATAGTGCTACCGGAAACTGCAAGAGACGGCATGATATAGTGCCTGAACGTATCCGCTCCGAATGATGGCAGCCAGCGCAGATACAGCGAAAAAAAGAGTATCATAAGGAGACCAAGCCAAAAGCTTGGTATTGATACAAAGACCATTGCCAGGATCGTATTAATATTATCCATTGGCGAGTATTGCCTGACTGCGCTGTAAATGCCAAGCGGTATGCCAATGACCATCGCTATTACCATACTCGTTAGCGCAAGGCCGAACGTAGTCGGAAAGCGGCCCGCAATCTCGTCGAATACAGGAAGCCGCGAACGGTATGACAAGCCGAAATCGCCTCGAATGGCGCCCCCAACATAATTAAAATATCTGATAAAGAAGGGGTCGTAATATCCCAGCGATTCGTTTAACTCCCGCTTGGCCGATTCGGGGGCAAGGTCGCCAAGCATAATGTCACCAGGCGTTCCCGGGGTGAAGCTCATTATAAAAAACACCAGGAGGCTTATCCCGATCAAAACCGGAATCAAGAGTAAAATTCTTTGAATAAAATATCGCAGCATTTGACCACTCCACGCGTTTTTGTGCGAACTGAACCCTATTATGCGAGATGGGCTTTTTATACCAAAGCGGGCTTCGCCCTTAACCCAACTCGGCTCGGCGAAGCGCGGTTCTCCTCGCCTCACGCGGACGATGTCCGCGCACCGCGCTGTTCGCGCGGCGATTAGCAACTTCCGGCTTAAACAACTCGTTTTTTATTGGCGTTCCTGGGCCGTAAGTTGCTAAAGCGGGCTTCGACCGCAACCCATATGGTTTTGCAAAATTTGGCGAGCTGTGAGTACTTGTAGCAAGCAGAACTATTTTATGGACGCGCCATTTTCTCCTCGCTTCACTCGGAGAGGCGCATGTCCACCGTAACTAACAACTCGTTTTTTATTGCTGTTAACGAGTTGTCAGTTACTAATTGGCGTTGAAAACACTTTGCCTCGCGTCCCGCAACTACCATTCGCGCCTCGCAACTATCACTCGCGTCCCGCAACTTTCGTTCGCGCCCCACAACTGTACCCAATGCTCTATATATGCTCTATATATAAACTATACATAAACTCTATACCCAGTGCCAATCATAGAGGAATGGAAAAGAGTACGGGTCAATGACTATGCCCCTCAAGTCTTTATTGGCAGCCACGTTTCTAACCCTCCAGGCTATCGGGATGACCGGGACGTCTTCACAAAGGATTTCCTGTATCTCCCTGTAGATTGCCGCTATTTCATCCTGGTTTGTAGTCTTGCTTGAATTTTCAAACAGTTCGTCAATTCTGGGGTTTGAATATTGGCTGGAATTCAGGTCGCCAATTTGCTCCGTCAGAACGAGCTCCGACACTGCCTCGTAAAGGTCCAGAGCTGCGAAACCGATACCATTCATAATAATGTCAAAATTCCCGTTCTTCATATCGACCTGATAGGCGGCGCGCTCGACAAGATTTATTTTTGAGCTGATGCCTAACTCCCGCAGGCTTTCCTGAACAATCTGCGCATACTTGCTGTACTGGTCCATATAGACGAGGAATTCAATCGTTGGAATCCCCTCGCCGCCGGGATACCCCGCCTCAGCCAGAAGCGTCTTTGCCATTTCAACGTCATATGGGTATTTCTTTACGTCGTCGTTAAATCCAAGCGCCTGTGGGATCAGGAACGTATCGATTATCGTTCCGACTCCGCCATTGCCGCCATAGATTATAGAGTCCTTGTCAATCGCATATGCCAAAGCCCTGCGAACATTGACGTCGTTGAACGGCGGCCTTGCAGTGTTGTACACCAGATAGTCGTAGCCAAGGGCCTCTGAATCTATGACTACGAGATCCGGGTTCCTTTCAGCAATCGGATAGTCGGGCGCGTCGATGTCGATATAGGCGTCAATATCACCGCTTTCAAGGCTGATCAGAGCGGCGCTCTTATCGCCAATTACCACATATGTTATCTCTTTAAGCGCCGGCGCCCCCATGAAGTAGTCGGGGTTTTCGGTCATAACGGCCTTCACTCCCGGCTGCCATTCTTTAAACAAAAACGGGCCTGTACCCATTGGGTTCCTTCCGAATTCCTCATCCGACATGCTCTCAACATATTTTTTATTTACAATAGGACCGAAGGGCAGGGCCAGGCAGCTAAACACTATGCTCTGGTTGTATGGCTCTTTTAGCGTCACTTTTACGGCGCTGTCGCCGACCGCCACACAACTCTCAACCTTACTGAAGTTTGGTGACGCCGTCGGCATCTGCATGCCCCTTTCAAAACTGAACACTACGTCGTCTACGGTGAGCTCGTCTCCATTATGCCACTTGACGCCCTTGCGGATTTGGAACGTATATTCCTTTCCGTCGTCAGATATCTCCCAACTCTCCGCAAGACAAGGGACCGGCTGGAAATCCTTGTCCATCCTGATAAGCGGATCGTAGATATTTGTGGTTATGCGCATGGCGCAGTCGTTCAGGCTGTTCATTGGGTCAAGATTCGGAGCGTCGGCGTAATGTGCAATCATGAGTGTGTCCTTTGCGGTCGAACTTGTGCCGCTGTCAGAACTCGCGTCATTCTGCTCCCCAGCTGCGGCGGGAGTTGTTTCAACCGAGGGCTGGCTTGTATTGCCACAGCCGCTCGCGAAAGAAACCGCCATTACAAGCGCTAATAAAACTGCTGTAAACCTCTTCATTTAAATACCTCCTGTTTTTATTTTTAAATATTGTCATACTTAAATATTGTCATACTTAAATATTGTCATGCTTAAATATTGTCATCCTGTAATCAAACATTCATTGAAGCGCTGTAGTCGATCCAAAGATGTTTCTCCTTGACCTGCATGTATACGACTTCTATATTCCCGGCAAACTCTTCAAGCGTCTTTATGAATTCTTCGTATATGTCGGATCCTTTAAAAGCGTTTATATCCATATATTCGTGGAATATCGAATATCCGCCGATGTGCTCGGCTTCTCTTGTTACCATTTTATAATATCGCGAGGCGCAAAAACAGTCCACATCCGCCCTTATGCGCTCAAAATGCGCTTCAATCAACGCATTGTACGCCTTCAGATCAGCTTCTTTTTTTAAACGCCAAGTTGTATACGATATGAATTTATTATACGAGTCGGTGACGGGAATATCAAACCATAAATCTGTTTTTTCAGGCTGAATATAATCTGTGGTTACAGTGGACTCGTCAAAGAGTTGATACGGGTCGATACTTCTATAATGCTCATATATCCCGTCTTCCATTGCATAGCTGTGAAGCCTCCTGTTTTTATAGGCGTGATGGCCCAGCATACTGTCGTACTCAAACAGCATGACATAGACGCCGGTGGCGGCGCCATTCGCGTCAACTTGTTGGAAATACCTCGCGCTTACCCACTCTCCAAAGAGTTCTTCCTTGTATCGGGCTACGTATAAGAACCACTCCCGTACCATATTATCGTGATCCCCTTGGCTGGAGCTATCCGCGATCCGCCATGTCTCATACTCTAAAAACCTCATTTTAACTCTTCCAACCTCCTTTGAATCATCAGGGCGTTTTGGCGCTACCAGCGGCGCGGGTCGACGCAATCGTGCATAAGCCGGGCGCCACACACAACATCAAACACCGGAATACCATAGCCTTCAGCTATATCGGCACTGTATGTCGCCAGATTGCTGCACTCAACGATTACCGCCGACACTTCCCCTTTCATCATAAGCTTGTCCATTGCGTTCAATACATCCCGCTTCATATCATCCCTATTGGGGGACGTTATTCCGTTTATCACGGCGTCAGAAAAATGTGGCTCGCATTCCATACCCTGTACTTCTAAAGCAATTTCCTCACTCCAGCCGGAGGCGCGGAGATGTGCTTCTGATAAGTAACCCGCGTGTCCGGTCAACACCCCGATTTTCCTTCGGCGTCCTATCAATTGCCAGACAAGCGGAATCATTAAAAGCGCCGACGTAAAAACGGGGCCTCCTGCTTCAACGGCCATTTCTGTTTGATATAGAGCCATCAGACCACAGTCTCCAACAATACTTAAAATGCCCTTGTCCCGAAGTCTCGACACTGCCGCAGTCAGCTTTTCCTTTATTTTGTCTGACCCGTTGATTAAATCCAAAAACCTCCCTTCGACCACCTCATAGCAGACCGGAAAATCAAATGTGCTATTATGGCCGGGGTCTCCGGGCAATCGGGCGGTTTTTTGGTCGAATACCAGAATTCCAACTTTTTGTCCATAAAACGGATAACCACTCTTAATCAAATTTATGTCCTTACCTTTCTCAGAAAACCTTCAAATATGTGTAACCCAGAAATTCAGGAACTCAGGAACTCAAGAACCCAGAAACTCAGGAACTCAGGAACCCAGAAATTCGGGAACCCAGATACTCAGAAACGTAGGAACTCAGAAACTCAGGAACTCAGAAATTCAGGAACCCAGATACTCAGGAACCCAGAAACTCAGGAGCCCAGAAATTCAGGACCCCTGAAACTCAGGAGCCCAGAAACTCAGGAACTCAGAAAATTGATCTTAATTCTCCTGATGTGAACTGCTGGATCTCAAATTTGTACCCTTCAGGCCCTGTAAAAATAAAAGAGTTTAGGGCTATTTCCTTTACTTTTTTTATCTCCGGAACTGACAGACCCTTTGCGTTCAGGTCCTCCCACACCTCTTCTATATTGTTGACTGTCAGGCTGATGAGGAACCCGCCTCGAGTACCGACTTCAATCGAACCGCCCTTAGCGTCGACGGCGCCTATATAGGCGCCCTTACCAGTGCGGAAGACACAAGCCCAGCCGGGATCGTAAACGATTTCCAGGCCAAGTGTGTCCGTAAAAAATTCTTTTGCTCTTTTAAGGTCGTCGAAATACAAAAATGTGATCTGTGAAGTTAATTGCATAACACCCATAAAAATCACTCCTCTTTCTCGTATTTATTAACCAATTGTTGCCCGCATTTATTTAAATAATTGCCGCGCCATTTAACAGGAACAACAGTTGAACCTGCGTCATATCCACAGTTCGGGGAATAATGGTTGCAAACAGTCTATATTTACCGACGCCATGTCAAAAAACTGATAAGGGTCATTCTCGGCATACTGGGCGTATACCCCATCATTCATGGCATAGCTGTAAAGTTTTCTGCTCTTATAGGCGTGATGCCCCTCAATGCTGTCATATTCGAACATCATCACATAAACACCGTTAATAACGCCGTTTGCGTCGCATTGAGCGTAGTACTTCGCGCTTACCCATTCCCTAAAAAGTTGCGTTTTGTGTTCTACTACGTATCTAAACCAGGTTTCGATCATGTTCTCATAGCCTTCCCTGGAAACCGCCGGATCGACGCGCCAAGTCTCATACTCCAGGAATCTCCGTAAACTCACCCCGTATTTTTTCTCCGTTTCAAGTTTTGAGTGGGTATAATCAAACCAAATATCGGTTTTTTTGGGGAGCATGAAAACACTTTCGAGTGTGTCGGGGATAGCGCCGGCGCGCGGATCAAGCTTCATATAATCAGCAAAAGCGCCGAGTTCCCTGTCGCCGGACCCGACGCTTCGCCGTACCTTTTCGTTGAATTTAAAATAATCGGACCCTGATTTGAATTCCTGCAGGAGAGCGTATACCCCGGTGGGCTCGCCATCTTTTGTGCATTGCCTGTAGTATTTCACGCCCGCAAGTTCATTGCACAGATCATCCCTGTTGCCAGACAGATACCTCAGCCAATCCATGGCAGCTTTTTCGTACCCCGCTGCAAGACAGTTTTCTTTTGTTTCCCATGTTTCATATTTTACAAATATAGCAATCACCCTCACGTTTTCTTTATTTTAATATATAATATTTTATGTGTTGTGTTTGTAGTCAAGACTACAGAAATAGAAAAACAATTGGAACATAATGCTATTGGAGGTTTGAAACATATGGGCTACAGGCGTGATTTAGGCGACCGTGAGCTAAACAACCGAGATGCAAATAGGCGTGATTTAAGCGGCCGGGATTTGAAGGATTTCTTAATATCCAGAAATTACGTAACGCCGTGGATAAAGCTTGACTATTCAGATCAGGACCTTTTTATCGCAAACGCGTCCATTATTTCAGTTGCCAGACGCGAACTCCTCTTCCGTCAAGGCGAGATGAACGACAACATATATATTGTTAGGACCGGAAGGTTCAGGATTTTCCTTATAGATAACACAGGGAGGGAAAAATGCCTTTTTATTGCCGAGAAGGGCAGTATGATCGGTGAAGTTTCGGCTTTGGACAGAAAGCCAAACTATGCGTCGGCTTATGCAATTAAGAATTCGACGCTTTTTAGGATTCATATAGACGATTTCATGAACATATGCGATATGGATTCTGAAATGTCGTTGATGGCTATGAAAAGCCTTTCATACAAGATAAGACTGATCAGCTCGGGGAGAGATTATAGCACTAAGAGCGCGACAGTCAGGGTTGCGGCGCCGTTACTGGCTCTCTGCGCGAGGTACGGTTCGGAACACCGTGACGGAGTCAGGCTGACAATCCGGTTTACCCACGAGGAATTGGCTAATCTAGCTGATTTGAACCGAGTGACGGTCACCAGGATATTCCAAAAGCTCGTTTTGGAGAACGCTATCTCTTTTGACAGCGGCTATTTAGTCGTGAGGAGGCCTGATTACCTGAAAGGATTGATTGAGGGCGAATAGAGCTGCGCGCGAACAGCGTCCGCGAGAGGGAGGCAGGATTCATT
>JGI24702J35022_10001783_pt1 | contig 13280 bp, 10 predicted proteins | sample TergutTh196P4_FD_35022 | JGI IMG/M metagenome (IMG submission 35022)
TTGATAAGTTCAGTAGCGTTTAAACTTGTTCCGCAGGTTTCGCATTGGTCGCCGTAGGCATTTTCGCTTGAACAGTGCGGACAAATGCCTGTAATATATCTATCTGCCAAAAACTGTTTTGCTTCTTCATCGTAGTATTGCTTCGTAACTTGTTCTGTTAGTTTGTTTTCGCTATATAATTTTTCAAAAAACGATGATGCAGTAGCGTGATGAACGGCTTCTGAGGTTCGGGAATAGACATCAAAACTAATTCCAAAGTCGGCGAAGGACTTTTTTATGATAGTATGATACCTGTTTACTACATCTTGCGGTGTAATTCCCTCTTTTTTTGCCTTGATGGTAATCGGTACGCCGTGTTCGTCCGACCCTCCAATAAACAATACGTCCTCGCCTTGCAGACGCAAATACCGTGTATAAATATCAGCAGGTATGTAAACGCCCGCCAGATGCCCAATATGAATAGGACCATTGGCATACGGTAAGGCAGTTGTAACCGTATGCCTCTTGAATTTATTTTCTGTGTATAACATTTTTTTGCATTTTTTGCAAAGATACACTTTTTTAGTCAACTGTTGTCAGTCAGCAATTGTTGCCCTTTTTGGCGATACCTGTGAGCAGTTTATTTCAATTTATCCAAATGATTTTGTGCTTCCACGTGTCCTTGTTTGGCGGCTTTTTTTAACCAATATTTTGCTTGTTTAAAATCACTTTTATTAACAGAGAGGTAACTTCCTAAAATATATTGAGATTCAGCATGTCCCTGTTCTGCGGCTTTTTTAAACCAATACATAGATATTTTCATATCATTTATAGTATTTTTCTTAAAATAATAGACGCCTAAATTATATTGTGCCATCATTTCTCCCTGCTCCTCTGCCTTTTCAAACCAATATTTTGCTTGTTTAAGATTTTGTTCCACGCCATCACCATTGTAATAACAAATTCCTAAAGTATTTTGTGCCACTGCATACCCTTGTTCAGCAGATTTACGATACCAATACGCCGCTTGTTCAAAATCCTGTTCCACGCCATCACCATTGTAATAACAAATTCCTAAATTATTTTGTGCCTCTGCATACCCTTGTTCAGCAGATTTACGATACCAATACGCCGCTTGTTCAAAATCCTGTTCCAAGCCATTGCCATAGTAATAACAAGAACCTAATTCATTCTGAGCCACTGCATACCCTTGTTCAGCAGATTTACGGTACCAATACACCGCTATTTCAAAATCCTGTTCCACGCCATCGCCGTTATAATAACAAACTCCTAAATTATATTGTGATAAAACTTCGTCCTGTACCGCTTCGGCAGAAGAATCACTTACTGTTTGTTTACATGAATTTACTAAAAAGCAAATTATTACAAAAAACACAATTATTTTTTTCATGGAACTATTTTTATTAACAAATTTCACTCTTCATAACCGCCGCCGCCACGTTCAAACCCTCTATTAAATCTAATTGTATTTTATTTGCATCGGTTACTGTTTCTACCAATTCCAACGAATCGCAGAGGGTTTCGTTGCAAATGTATTCTTTGAAATTTTGCAGCATAATTTCCAAGTCCGAATGATGTTGCAGTTGGATTTTTATGCGGTCGGTTACGTCTAAATTGTTGTCTTTTCGGAAGTTCTGAATGCGGTTTACCAATTCGCGTGCCAAACCCTCTTCTGCCAAATCTTTGGTAATGGTAATATCCAAAGCGACCGTCATGCTGCCCTCGTTGGCGACAATCCAACCCGGAATATCTTGGGTAAAAATCTCTACATCGCTCAATAGCAAGTCCACATTTTCACCCTCCACCGCAAAACAATATTTTCCTTCTTTTTCAAGTTTTGCAATCTCTTCCTGCGTAAACTCGCTTACCTTTGCAGCAATGGATTTCATAATTTTACCATATTTTGGTCCCAAAGTTTTGAAATTTGGTTTTATTTTCTTTACCAAAACGTTATTTTCGGGTGAAAGATACTCTATCGCTTTGATATTCACTTCGGAAAGGATTAAATCTCGTACCGCTTCAATCTGGTTTTGGGTGTGTTGGTCAATAATGGGAATCATAATTTTCGCCAACGGCTGCCGCACGCGGAGATTGTTCCGTTTACGCAGCGAAAGCACCATAGACGAAATCTGACGTGCCATCAACATTCTGTTTTCCAAATCGTTATCAATAAAATCAGGCTGTGCTTTTGGGAAATCCGACAAATGAACCGAACTCACGGCATATCGTCCGCTGACAGCGTTTAAATCGCAAAATAATCTATCGGCAAAGAACGGAGCAATCGGCGCCATCAACTGTGCCAAAACCTCCAAGCAAGAATAAAGCGTTTGATAGGCAGAAATCTTATCTTCCGAATAACTTCCTTTCCAAAACCGCCGCCGACACAAACGGACATACCAATTACTAAGGCACTCATCTACAAAGGTTTGAATGGCACGTCCCGCTTTTGTCGGCTCGTAATCGGCGTAAGACGCATCAACGTAATCAATCAAGGTATTCAACTCCGACAATATCCATCTATCTATTTCGGGGCGTTTTTCGAGTGCAATATCGGCTTCTTTGTACGCAAAACCGTCAATATTAGCATACAAAGCAAAGAAACTGTACGTATTGTACAGCGTACCGAAGAATTTGCGGCGGACTTCGTCAATCCCTTCACTATCAAACTTTAAGTTATCCCAAGGCTGCGAATTGGTAAGCATATACCAACGCGTGGCATCGGGTCCGTATTTCGCCAACGTTTCAAAGGGGTCAGCCGCATTGCCCAAACGTTTGGACATCTTATTGCCGTTTTTATCCAAAACCAAACCGTTGGACACCACCGTTTTGAATGCCGCCGAATCGCTAATCATGGTTGCAATAGCGTGAAGGGTGAAAAACCAACCGCGTGTTTGGTCAACGCCTTCGGCTATGAAATCGGCGGGGAAGACTGTCTGAAAACTTGTTTTATCGTTCGTTGCTGCCATTAATCTTGCTGTTTTTAATAAAAAAATGCAAAGATACACTATTTTGTTGATTTGCGTATTTGCTTATTTGTTGATTTGAAAAAATTATAATTCATAATTCAAAATAAAGTGTATTTTTGCAATCCATTAAAAAAAAGAGGTTTGAAAGATAAAATTGTGATTGCGGGAAGCGGACTGGGCGGATTGATTTGCGGGTATATCCTCTCTAAAAATGGGTACGAAGTGGTTGTGTTGGAGAAAAACAACCAGATTGGCGGTTGCCTGCAAACGTTTACCCGCAAGGGAGTGAAGTTTGATACGGGTATGCACTACATCGGCTCAATGGAAGAGGGAGAAATTATGCACAAGTTTTTCAAGTATTTCGGTTTGTTGGACGATGTAAAAATCTCACCGCTTAATAAAAACGGTTTTGAGGTCATTTCGCTGGGCGGCGAAATTTACAAGTACGCCAACGGTTTTGCTAATTTTGTTGAAACCTTGGCACAGAAATTCCCTGATAATCAGGCAGATATTCAATGTTATGTTGATAAACTGAAACTGATTGCCGATGCGTCGCCGCTTTATAATCTGCAAAACATAAATTCCAATATTTTCATTGATACAGAGCATGTTACAACTTCGGTAAACGATTTTATCGCCTCCTGCACCGACAATCCCAAACTTCGCAACGTGCTTGCGGGCAATTTGCCGCTTTATGCGGGCGTGAAAGATAAAACGCCCGTTTATGTGCAGGCATTGATGAACAATTTTTATATACAGTCGGCGTATCGGATTGTCGGCGGAAGCGATAGCATTGCGTTTTCGTTGGCGAAATCCATTGAAAGTTTTGGCGGGAAAATTTACAAAAATGCCAAAGTGGAAGAGTTTATCTGCGATGAAAAACGTATGACGAAAATTCGATTGAAAAATGGACAACTATTTGAAGGACAATATTTTATATCGAACATACACCCGCAAGTTACCATTTCCAAAATCCATTCTCCGCTTTTACGGCAGGTTTACCGCAACAGAATTGCGAATATCGAAAATACTATTTCCAATTTTACCGTTTTCTTGATTTTTAAGAAAAATACCGTAAAATATCTCGATTATAATTTCTATTACTATGATAATGAGCAACTTTGGGATTTGGAAAATTACAAATCGGAAGAATTTCCGCTCAATTACCTGTATATGCACCAAGCCGTTGAGTTGGGCGGACAATACGCCGAAAGTGCGCAAATAATCGCATATATGCGTTACGATGAGGTAAAATCTTGGGAAAACACAAGCATCGGCAAACGCGGAAAAGATTACGAGGCGTTTAAGCAGGAAAAAGCCAAACGATTGATAGACAAACTAAACGAACAGTTTCCGAATATAAAAGATTGTATTTCAGATTATTACACCTCTTCCCCACTGACTTACCGCGATTATACGGCAACGGTAAACGGCTCGATGTACGGCATTTTGAAAGACAAAAACTACCCGATACAAACACGTATTTCGCAACGCACCAAAATCCCGAACTTCTTTTTTACAGGACAAAACATCAACTCGCACGGCATTTTGGGCGTAACCATTGGAGCAATCACTACGGCGGCGGAAATTGTAGGGAAAGAATTGATAGTGAAGGAAATAATGAATTGTGATTAATGGCTTGCGTTTTTTTGCGGAGGTACACTTTATTATTAGAGTTTAGAGTGTTTTTTCGTTTTTTCATAGCACCCCGAATGGAAAACTAACCCGAAATTCAAGGTTTCCAAGTTTTTTGAAAATAAAAAGAATAAATGCACGTTGGAAAGAATATGAGTATATTGATAAAAGACGTTTGGTTTAAGGGCAACAAAAAGTCGGTTTTCATTGAAGGGAAACACATCAAGACGATTGCCGACGAGATAAATGAAACGGCGGATACCGTGATAGACGGCAAAGGAAAAGGGTTGATTCCCGGAATGATTAACGGTCATGGACATGCGGCGATGACGTTGTTCCGCGGGTATGCGGACGATATGCCTTTGGAGTTGTGGCTCAATACCAAGGTGTGGCCCCAAGAGGCGAAACTTACGGAAAACGATGTCTATGCAGGTGCAAAATTGGCGTGTTTGGAAATGATTAAAAGCGGGACAACGGCTTTTATGGATATGTACTGGTTTATCAATGGGACGGCTCGGGCGGTGCAGGAAATGGGTTTGCGTGCCAAACTGGCGCACGTAATTATGGACAATTTCGATGAACGAAAACGGGAAAAATGTATCGAAGAAGTCGAAAATGCGTATCGGAATTTTGCGTATCAGTCTGATTTAATTGATTTTGACTTAGCACCTCACGCTCTTTACACCGTTTCCAAAGAGTTGTTGAAGTGGACTGCCGAATTTGCAAGAAAACATCACCTTTTAATTCAAATTCACGGTGCGGAAACCGAAACTGAATATAATTTTTGTGTTGAAAAATATGGGTTAAGTCCCATTCGTTTTTTCGATTCCATCGGCTTGCTAAATCCCAATTTCAGCATTGCTCATTGTGTCTATTTAGACGAAGAAGAGATAGATTTGCTCGCCAAAAATCAGGTAAAAGTGGTTTACAACGTCAATTCCAATATGAAATTGGCTTCGGGTTTGGATTTCAAATACCAACTGATGAAAGAGGCGGGCGTTACGGTCTGCATGGGAACGGACGGCTGCTGTTCTTCCAACAATTTGGATATGTTTGAGGCAGCCAAACATGCGGCTTTGGTGCAAAAGGGATTGCATAAAAATCCCGAACTCCTGCCCGCCGACCATGCTTTTGACCTCATATCCAAAAACGGCGGTAAACTCTTTGAAAAAAACATCGGGCAGACCAAAGAAGGTTATTTAGCAGATGTCTGTTTGGTGGATATGAATACGCCTGCGTTTATCCCGAAATTGAGTTACAATCTCATTTCCAATCTCATCTATTCGGCGAACGGTTCTTGCATTGACACGGTTATCTGCAACGGTAAAATCATTATGCAAAACAGAAAAGTCGCAAATGAACAGGATATTTTAGACGAGGCACAAGCGGCGGCGGAAAGGTTGTTTCGGTGATGGTTAGCCAAATTTCTTTGTATTTATCTATGCCGAACATTTACTTACCCTTTTACCTTCTTTTGCAAAGATACACTTTTATTTGTCTGCTTTTGTGGTTTTGTTAAGTTTCCTATATGCCAGATAATCAGGCAGATTCCACTCTAAAACACTGCGGGATTGGTAGTGTTTCAAAAAAACAGTTTGCTTCCGAATCATACAATCATAATATGTTTGATAATCCCACAGATAATCTTGAGAAATAATTTCAGGCGGCATCGCCTTTTTTTGTGCAGCATCAATATCAGCGAGTTCTTCCATTGTTTTTGCGGCGTAAGGCAGTGCGGCATCGCTCAATTCGGCAATAAACCGATATTCAATTAGAGAGCGGTTGCAATGTGCAAAATTGTATTTGGTAATGATTGTATCCCAGTTGAACAAAGACGAAACCGTAAGCACGACCAACAAGGAAAATCCATTAATCCGCCACAAAAAATAACTGCTTTTTAGTTGTAAAATCTTGATAATGATGGTAACCAAGCCCACGGCAACGAGGACGAGAAAAAACAAAACGGCAATGCGTTTGTAGGCAAGTCCGAAGTGATTGATATAGTGGAAGTTGCGAATTGCAACTGATAAGGTCATTACAAGATTTTGCACAATCCACAGCACTGTCAACCGTTTGAGCAGTTTGTTTTTGGAATAAAAATTCAAATTGTTGTGGAAAAAATACAGGGCAATCGCAGCGGAGATAAACACGGAAAACAGTAAAATCCAAGTGCCTTCGTGAACAAATTCTCTTAAAAAACGTCCGTTCCATTCAAATCCTATCCAAATATTGGTTATATCCACGTAATTAAAGCACAAAATCAGTGCGTTAAGCAGAAACAACAACACAACTCCCGCCGTATTTTGCGTTTTCAATGCGGTTGTGCGAAAGGGGAAAAAATATTTTCTCCGAATACGTTTTAATTCGTTGGACGAAGAGCAATCTTGTTCATAAATAGAAAACGGTTTTGTCCTCATTATCAATGGATTAGCAACAATTAATCCCAAAATAAAGAACCAAAACATCGTAAAGCTTATCTTGGAAATCCAATCTGCGATTTTGTTCAAAAACGGCTCAACGAAATAGTAAAACCCAGAACTCGATGCCAAATACAAAACAAAGAAAAAGAGCAAAATACAAACAGGGATAACAACAATAAAGAAAAACTTGTACGATTTTCTCCAAAAAGAAGTTTTGGCATTCGGGTCTGTTTCATCTTTCGGCTGCGGTGAAAACAGGCTGATTTGTGCTAAAAAACATCGCAAAAAAGTTCCGCAAACCACGTGAGCAAACGATTTCCCTTTTTGAAAAGCCAATACGTAACCCAAACAAAACAACAAGGCAAAATTCACAAAAATTCCCCACGAAGTATTTGCAATTACAGCAAAAAAGGCAGTCAAGCCCGTTGCGGATAAAATACTGACTGTCAATAAGTTAAACTTTATTGGACGATTTACATAAAACATCACAGGAACAACAACCGCCTCGAACAGCAACAAATTGAGTCCTATCATTTTTTGATAAAACAAAACAACAAACAACGCAGACGTAACTAACGCCAACACAACAAGATGCGGCTTTTTCATATCCATAACAGTTTTAATGATTTCTTTTGGAGAAACGCAAATCCGTTGTTATTATTGTTTCAAAAAAAATTATTTAACAGATAAAACCATAAATTCTATTCTGCGGTTATATTTTTCTGCCTCTGTTCTAATGTGCGGCGGTAACTTATTGAGATACGCCTCGTCCAAAATATCGCGGAATTTCAAAAAATCCGTCATTTCCTCTTCATAACTAATTTGGTAAGGCTTATATTCGAGCAGTTTTATTTTCAAATCGTTTGAATCCGCACCCATGCTTATCGCCAAATCCCTTATATAATGCAGTCGTTTCATTGCTAATACATTATTTGTATCATTTTCATCGGGCGAAAAATAACCGATTAATTGCATTATTAACTGATTTTCTTTCAATGTGCGGTTAACCAAATAATCCAAACACTCCAATTCTTCTTTTAGGTTTGTTGTATCTGGTTCAGACTGATATTTATTGAAAAGAAATCGGGGAAGTTGCCTTGGATGAAAACTATAAAGCAGTTTAACGATAATCGTTGTATCTGTGCAATCAGGTGCAAGAGTTAATTCAAATTCCGAGCCGATGTAATGATGCCTCGAAACATAAATTCCACAAGATTGTTTTTCTTCAAAATCCAACGTAAATGTGGATATATTAGAATCTTTAACCGACAAATAAAACGCCTTATCACTAAAATAATAACTTACATCTACACGATGGTTGTCAAGATTTTCACCCGTAAGGGAATCTACCGTAACAATCGTTACTTTCACATTGTTTGCCGACAATGCAAGCGAAATACACGACAAAAGAACAGCAATAACTATTCGCATAGTTATGTCCCCCAAATTACACCTTACTGATAATCACGACTTTAAACGTTACATTTCCGTTAAAAGGCGGCAACTGTGTATTGAAATCGTTGTCTTCAACCACAAAACCAATCGTTCCCTGCTGCAAATCGTAGCGAATTACCCTTGTATAAAAACCGCCGTCGTAAATAGATACAACGTAAGGAAGTTGCTGGTCGCAATCATCTAAAAGTGCATAGACCAACACCGCACCCTCGTTAATTACAGAGGAAGTAAGTGCATTAAGTTTTTTTTCCACGTAACAATAATACCTCGTCTGGTCTGAACTTTCAAAGATTTTCCACTCGTTTCGAGAAATTTCAAAATAATAGGTGTTAACCTGAACCCCTTGCCCATCTTTCCCATCTCTTCCCTGCGGTCCGCGCGGACCTGCAGGACCTTCCTTACCGCACGAAAACAACACGATAGACGCTGCTATCACAAAAAATACTTTCTTCATAAAATCAAAATTTGACTGTTTATTTTATAATTTGCAAAGATACACTTTTTTCTTAATGTTGATTTGGTTGTTGTTTCATTGTTCGTTAATATGAAAACACATTTTTCCCATTTTGGCGTATAACTTCCTGTGCCTGTTGATTTTGCATTATTCCGCTGCCGAAATAGTTATGGTCGTACACGATGGGCGTGCTAAACCATTTGTCAATATTCATGGTAAGATTCAGTTTTGTGGTTTTGTCCCGCTCAACAACAAAATTTACGGGCAAATCCACTCGGAAGTAATTGTGAATGAACGCATAAATAGAATCGGCGTCCGTTACATTGCTTTTGTATAACTGCCCAATTCCTGCGTGAAAATTCATATTTTTGAGATTCCCTTCCTCGTCTTTCCATTTCCCGTTGATTTGCAAATAATGGTATCCGCCGCCCAAAATTGTGGGCCAAAAAAAATCTTTTTCGGGAGAATTAACAAAACGATTGGACTGATTATCCGCCTCATTCAGTCCGAAAACAAACGAAATTCCCTTGTAATCGCCTTCTTGTATGTTGGTCAAATTCCAAATTAGCGTGTTGGGATAGGCTAAATCAACGTAATGAACTCCTTCGTTTTGCGATATTTTCACCCATTCATTGTTCATTTTCAGCAGGTACAAATCGGAAATAAAATATTTCACTTCGCTTACTTGGTAGATATTTCCCGCAGCATTGGCATAGATAAGTTGCTCTAACACAAGGTTTTTCCCATCTACATGATGCGTAAACTGCAAATCAACCCTTCCTGTTTTTTCCTTGTTCTTATCCCCGCAACCGATAAATAACAAACTGATAATCAGAATAAAAGATATTTTTTTCATATATTTTACAAATATTTATTTTCAACGATATTTTTTTGTTTTTCGATTTCCAAACCGCTATTTGCAAAGATACACTTTTTTTAATTCCAAAATAAAGTGTATCTTTGCACCCGTGATGATTAAATTGATTTATTTATGGGAGTAGTTGTGCGTCAGAGCATTAAGGGGAGCATTGTAAACTATGTGGGAGCGTTTATCGGCTTTCTGACTTCGTTTTATATTCTGACGAAATATCTGACGCAGGAAGAAATCGGGCTGACGCGCGTGTTGATTGAATCTGCTATGCTGGTTGCTGCTTTGGCTCAACTGGGGACAACCAATTCCATTGTACGCTTTTTCCCCTATTTTAAGAACAAGGAACTGAAACATCACGGTTTTCTGGGATTTTCGGTGTTGATACCCTTTGTAGGAGCCGTCTTTTTCTGTACGCTTTATGTGCTGTTGCGGCAACCGATTATTCACTTTTTCAGTGAAAATTCGGCGTTATTTTTGAATTATTTCTATTATGTCATTCCTTTGGCGGTCTTTTTTGTTTACATTGGCGTATTTGAGACGTATTCCAGTGTGTTGCAGCGTGTTGTCGTGCCGCGTTTTATCCGCGAGGTCGGCATACGGGTTATGGCGGTGGGCGTTTATTTGCTGTGGGCGTTTCGGGTGGTTACTTTCGACCAATTTATTATCCTGTTCGTTTTAATTTACGGCGTTGCCGCCATTTTGAATTTACTTTATGTGTTTGCGTTGAAGGAATATTCATTTAAGCCCAATTTTCGTTTTGCAAGAAAACCGTTGCGGAGAAATTTTTACTATTACACCGCATTTTTGTTTGCGGCGGCAATAGGAGGCACTATCACTGCTAAAATAGATACATTTATGGTAAGTTCTATGCTGGGACTTGCACAGACGGGAGTTTTTACCATCGCCTATTTTATGGCGGCTATCATTGATATTCCGTTTCGTTCTCTGAATATGATTTCTATGCCCATTGTGTCGGGACATCTGAAAAATAAAGCCTATGGGAAAGTTCAGGATTTATACAAGAAAGTATCTCTTAATCAATTAATTGCGGGCGGTTTGCTGTTCGTTTTGATTTGGATAAACATAGATACTATTTTTGCCATTTTACCCAATGGAAAAGATTATGTTGCGGGGAAATACGTTGTTTTATTCATCGCTTTGTCCCGATTGGTAGATTCGGGTTTCAATTTCGGTTTATCTATTTTAAGTCTTTCAAAATATTATTATTATTACTTGTTTTTCATTTTCTTTTTATCGGCTTTGGGCATCTGTACGAATTGGATTTTTATTCCGCTTTACGGCATATCGGGAGCGGCATTGGCAACATTGATTTCATTTGTGATATATAATGCATTGGTTATGTTGATTGTTTATATAAAAATGAAAATAACTCCGTTTTCGTTGCCGCAACTGAAACTGTTGTTGCTCGTTTTGGGATTGTTAGGCATTAATTATTTTATCCCGTATAAGTTTGATAATCAGATAGTTGACGGCGTAATCCGCTCTTTGATAACTTTGGGAATAGGCGGTTTTGCCGTTTTGAAACTGAAACTTTCGGAAGATGTGGACAGGTTGTGGAGCATGCTTTGGGGGAAAATGCAATAGATAAACATTCCCGCCTTTAATCCAACCACGGGGAAGTTCTCAGTTTTCAGAAATAAGTGTTGAAGTTTTTGATGTTGTCGGGAAACAGTACAACGTAGGGGCAAAACATGTTTTGCCTAATGAAGAAATGGTAACTGAGAAATTGTGCATTACGTTCCAAAAGAAGAAGAGGAAACTTTAAAGCCTAAAAAAGAAAAAATGAAAAAAAATAAAAAAGAGCGAACTCGCACCGCCGATTAAAAAAATAGCAATATAAACATACATAAAAAATGAAATATATATTTGTTGTACAGGGAGATGGCAGAGGACAGAGGACAGAGGGCACATGACGCAAGCCATTACATTGTCCGAAATGTTGCAGCGCAACGGACACGAAGCAGTTGAGGTTCTCGTTGGAAAAAGCAAAGAGCGGGAAATACCCGAATTTTTTCTCAAAAAAGTAAACACAGAGCTAAAACCGTTTGAAACCCCGTCTTTGATATTGAAAAAAAATAAAAAGAATTTTCACCTGACGAAAACCATTTTACACATAAGTAGCGAACTTAGGGTGAAAAATGTAAGCATTATCAATTCAGCAGGACAAACAGTTCTTACCGCCGATGCGAAAAACAATCGAATTGACATTGCATCACTCGCAGCAGGTACTTACTCTATCCGACTGACCACCGAAGAAGGTATTATAACAAAGACTTTTGTAAAACAATAGTAATTTTTCTCATCACACGTTCAAGGCTGTTTTCACGAACAGCCTTTTTTTGTTTTATCTGAACTTTGATTTGTGTGATTTATTTGACTGCGTATGAAATCAAATTGCGTCCTTGCGTTGAAAATAATATCCTCTGATAGCGTAGGGCGTTGCCCCACGCTGTTGAATAACGCCCTTTCAGGGCTAAAAACTAAACTCTAACAAAAATAGTGTATCTTTGCATCTTAAACAAAAACAGATTTTTCAGATGGCAAAATCCAAAACAGTATTTTATTGTCAAAATTGTGGTACACAGTCGGCTACGTGGTTGGGACGTTGCAAGAATTGCGGGCAGTGGAATACTTTTGTAGAAGAGGTTGTGCAGTCGCCTTCGGAAAAGTCGAAGAATGTTTTTGCAACCCAGAGCGTACCGCAACTGATTTCGGATATAACCGACGCTCCGATGCCTCGCATTCCTTCGGCAATAGGCGAATTGGACAGGGTATTAGGCGGCGGAATTGTCGGCGGTTCGCTGATTTTGCTGGGCGGCGACCCGGGCATCGGGAAATCAACCCTGATGTTGCAGTTAGCATTGGCAATGCCCAACACCAAAGTATTGTACGTTTCGGGAGAGGAAAGCAGCATGCAGATAAAACTTCGGGCAACCCGCCTCAATCAACAAAATGACCTCTGCTATATTGTAAATGAAACCAATACGCAGGCAATTTTCACCCATATTGACGAAATAAAACCCGATTTGGTGGTAATAGATTCCATACAAACGCTTCAAACTTCCCTGATAGAATCTTCCGCAGGTACGGTGTCGCAGATTCGGGAGACGGCAGCAGAATTGCAGCGGTTTGCCAAACAGACGGCAACGCCCGTTTTCCTTATCGGACATATCACAAAAGATGGATTGCTGGCTGGTCCCAAAGTGTTGGAACATATTGTAGATGTGGTTTTGCAGTTTGAGGGCGACCGAAATCACGGCTACCGCTTGGTGCGGGCGACAAAAAATCGGTTTGGTTCTATCGCAGAAATCGGAATTTTTGAAATGCTGCAATCAGGTTTGCGGGAAGTTGATAATCCTTCCGAAATATTAATTTCGCATCGAGACGAGGATACGGCTGGCGTTGCCATTGCGGTTACGGTGGAGGGTTTGCGACCGCTTTTGATAGAGGTGCAATCT
>JGI24702J35022_10001784_pt1 | contig 13277 bp, 9 predicted proteins | sample TergutTh196P4_FD_35022 | JGI IMG/M metagenome (IMG submission 35022)
CGGCGGGCAGCACGGGCGGCACGGCGGGCAGCACGGGAGGCACGGCGGGCAGCACGGGAGGCACGGCGGGCAGCGCTGTCATTCCGAGCGAGGCCTCGATGCCTTCCGGCGAATCAGACAACGCGGGCTCTCCCGCTACCCTCGACACCCCCGCTTCCCTTGGCGCCCCCGCTTCCCCCGACATTCCAAGCAACGCTTCAATACAATCCCCCGCCCACAGCGAGCACGTCGACAAATTTGGATCCGGCGACGTAATCGACCTATCAGGACACTGTATCCTGCTTGCCGAGGACGTCGACATCAACCGCGAAATCGTCATCGCGCTCCTCGAGCCGACAGGGATCGACATCGATTGCGCGGTCAATGGTGCGGTCGCGGTCGAGATGTACCTGGCCAGCCCCGCCAAATACGACATGGTCTTCATGGATTTGCAGATGCCGGAAATGGACGGCTATACCGCAACGGAAAAAATCCGCGCATCCGAAGCTCCTAACGCAAAAGACATTCCAATCGTCGCAATGACGGCGAACGTATTTCAAGAAGACATTGACAGATGCATCGAAGCCGGCATGAACGGACACATAGGCAAGCCTCTGGATTATGGCGAGATGATCCGCCAGCTCCGACTGTACGTTTTGAAAGAGAATGTTTGATGGATAACTGGGAAGAACTCGAATCTGCCTGCAAGGAATGCAAAAAATGCGCGCTTAACGAAACGCGAACAAACGTCGTGATTGGCGTCGGCAACCGCGATTCGGAAGTGCTGTTTATCGGCGAAGGCCCCGGCGAGAGCGAGGATCTCAAAGGCGAGCCGTTCGTCGGCCGCGCCGGCAAGCTGCTCGACGACATGCTGCAAATCATTGGCCTCGATAGAAACCGCAACATATACATCGCCAACATCGTGAAATGCCGCCCGCCGAAAAACCGCGACCCATCAAACGAGGAACGTGAAGCGTGCAGTGGGTGGCTGAACGCCCAATATGCGCTGATTTCTCCTAAAATCGTGGTTTGCCTCGGAAGGATCGCTGCCGAGGCAATCATCGGAGCTGGCTTCAAGATAACGCGCGACCATGGAAAGTGGCATGATATCAATGGCGTAAAAACTATGGCGCTCTTTCATCCCGCAGCTCTGCTGCGCGACCCGAACCGCAGACCCGAAACCTTTGTCGATCTCAAGGAGCTGGAAAGGGTGATAAAATCGGAATGCACGAGGACTCTGTAATTCGCAGATCGGCATATGATGATTCGCACGCCCTGCAGGAAATATGGGCTTCTGTTTTTGGCGACTCCATTGAAGACATCGAAACATTCTACAGATATTTCTTCGATCCGAATATGGCCGTGGTCGCGCTCAGAAGCGGCATCCCTGTCGCTGCCGGGTATCTGCTCCCGGTCGGCGACTTTATAATCCCAGATGCCTCATCTCCCGATGCCGCGCTCACCGGTGACCTGCTATCTGTTTCGCTCCCCATCTCATCGCCCCCCGTCTCATCGCCTCACGATACCTCGCCCCAAGATGCACCTCCGCATAAAGCAGCATTCCCCTGCGCGATGATATATGCAATAGCGACGCTGCCCGAAAGCTGTGGGCTGGGATTTGGCGCATCGATAGTTCGCGAACTCATTTCCCTCGCTAAGTCCGCCGGTTATTCCGCTGTTGTCCTTTGCCCGGCGTCAGACAGTCTGTTTGATTATTATTCCTCGCGCACGGAGCTGCGAGAATTTTTCTATATAAATGAACAAAAAACTAACACCGCAGCAGCTACCCCCGACTCCCCTGCCTCAACCGCACTCCGGCTGGCTCCCGCCACGGCGGAAGAATATAATGCCTGCCGAGAAAGGCTGCTAGCTTCCACCCCCCACATACGCTATGATCTACGCTCAATTGAATATCAAAAAGAACTCTGCCTCCGTTATGGCGGCGGATTATATACAGCCGAAACCCCCAACGGCGAGGCCTGCGCGATAATAGAAAAACAGTCCGACGGGCATGTCATAATAAAAGAATTATTATCGCAAAAGAATGACCGCGATAATACGCTTGCCGCGCTCTCCAATCTGTTCCCTGCCGACGCGCAAACCATAAGAAGCCCTGCGCAGCATGCAATGGGTGAATACGTTCAACGCAGGTTCGGAATGCTGGCTTTCCTTGACGACAACGCGAACCGCGCAATCTCCCCGGAAACTCTGCCTTGGCTTGGAATCGCCTTCGACTAAATGAAATATCTATGGTGTTTACAAAATTTTCACAAAATTTTTGCTAAAATATTGCAAACTTAATATCTTTGAAATAACTTTCTGTTTTTTTATTAATAACTGCTTGCTATTATAACGGTGCAGGGTCGCTAAATTATCTTTTTTCATTTTATTATCCTCATAATCTGTTAGGGAAGCGGGAGCCATAAGCTCCCGTTTTTCCTTTGCTTTTATGTCTGCAGATGATACAATGATTGCTACGCATTCATTATAGTTAACACAACGCGCCGTTGTAGGGACGATTATCAATCGCCCACACGCTAAAATCCATAACCTGTTGACAGTTATACGAAAACACTCGAAAGGGACGGCCAATGCCATGGAACGATCAAAATTTGAAAAAAGATTCATCGCCGCGCGAAAAGCCGCCATCGCGCGCGGCTTCCCGCATCTCAACGAAGCGCAGCTCGCCGCAGTATTGGCCACGCAAGGCCCGCTGCTGCTGCTCGCCGGAGCCGGCAGCGGCAAGACGACCGTCCTTATCAACAGGATCGCCAACATCATCAAATATGGCGGCGGCTCCGACAGCGATTACGTGCCGGATTACGCGACGGAGGAAGAGCTGGCATTTCTCGAGTCAATAGCTTCGCGCGGGCGGGCGGATAGATCACACCCCGGCAATGCTCAAGCAAACGACAGCGAGCCCGACGCGCACCTAGACAACGCCCCGCCCCGCAACGCCCACCAAGACAGCGCCCCCTTCGAGCCGCCAGCGGACGGCGGTGCCTCCATCGACATGACGCCCGAGGAACGCCTCCAGGACCTATGCACCGTCGACCCCGTCGAACCCTGGCGCATCATTGCTATAACCTTCACGAACAAAGCAGCCGGCGAAATGAAGAAGCGCCTCTCGGACATGCTCGGCCCCGATGCGGACGACATCTGGGCGATGACCTTCCACTCCGCCTGCGCGCGCATGCTCAGGCGCGACATCGACAGGCTCGGCTACGAACGGTCCTTCACGATATACGATTCGGCGGATACTGCGGCGCTCATGAAGCGCATACTCAAGGACATGGACATCGACGAAAAGAACCTCCCCCATAAAACAGTATTGGGCTATATTAGCCGCGCCAAGGACGAAATGATTACTGCGGAAAATTTTCTGGCCTCCGCTAACAAGACCAACGACATGCGTCGAAAGGTCATCGGCAGCGCCTACGAAGAATACGAAAATCGCTTGAAATCCTCCAACGCGCTCGACTTCGACGACCTCATCATGCTGACGGTCAGGCTCTTTTATGAAAACCAGGATGTGTTGCAGCACTACCAAAGGCGTTTTAAATATATCCTCGTGGACGAATACCAGGACACCAACAACCTCCAATACCTGCTCGCATCCGCGCTCGCGGGCGGCTACGGCAATATCTGCGTCGTCGGCGACGACGACCAGAGCATATATAAGTTCCGCGGCGCTACGATCGAGAACATATTGAATTTTGAAAAGCATTTTAAAAACGCGCGCGTAATGCGCCTTGAGCAAAACTACCGTTCGACGGGCCTGATACTCGACGCGGCGAACGACGTGATCAGGCACAATAAAGGCAGAAAGGGCAAAACCCTCTGGACGGAAAAAGAGCCCGGCAACATGCCGGAGCTGCACATCGTCGATGACGAGCGCGCGGAAGCGCAGTTTGTCGCCGACAGCATTATTTCCAACGCGTCGCAGGGGAGGAAATGGAGCGAGCACGCAATCCTCTATCGGATGAACGCGCAATCGAACCAGCTTGAAACTGCGTTCAAGCGGGTCGGCGTGCCATACCGTGTCGTCGGCGGCACCGGGTTCTACGAACGCGCCGAAATCAAGGACATGCTCGCGTATCTCTGCGTCATCCACAATCCGCAGGACGACGTCCGGCTGCTCCGCATCATCAACACGCCCGCGCGCGGAATAGGCGACACGTCGATCGGCAGGCTGTCCGCGCTTGCTGCGGAGCTTGGCTGCCCGATTTTTGACGCGATTGCCGTGTCACAGGACTACGAAAACCTGAAAAGCGCGGCGGGGCGCATGCATGCCTTCGCCGACATGATTAATGATTTGCGCGAGGCCATGGCTTCCTCGCCGCTCGACGAGCTCTATGACGCCCTGATCAATCGCACGGGTTATATTCGTGCCCTCGAAGAAAAGAATTCCATTGAGAACGAATCACGCATCGAGAACGTCAGGGAGCTTAAAACGAATATTATCGGCTTTATGAAAGAAAACGAAAACGGAGGCTCGCTGTTCGATTTTCTTAGCGAGACCGCGCTTTATACCGACATCGATCGCGGAGATGTTGGCACGGATCGCGTCAATATGATGACCATGCACAGCGCCAAAGGGCTTGAGTTTGAAGTCGTTTTCATCGTCGGCGCCGAAGAAGGCGTCTTCCCCGGCACTCGTGCGATCGGCGAGGCCGCCGACATGGAGGAGGAGCGCCGCTTGTGCTATGTAGCCATGACAAGGGCCATGAGCAAATTGTGCTTTACAAGCGCCCGCCAGCGCATGCTTTTCGGCAAGACATCGGCCTCGGCGACGTCGCGGTTCGTCCGCGAAATCGGCAAGGACAAGATTGAGGTGCACGAGCCGTTCGGAAGAAACAGATATTATGACTCGTATGAATCATATGATGCTTCCGATTTCCCCGGCTCCTCCGGTTCCTCCGGTTATCCCGATTCCCCCAGCTCCACTGATTCCCCCGATTTCCCGCGAAGCGGATACGGTCGAACCCGCCCCGGGGACGCTGCGGCACGCGTTGATCTCGATGAATCGCAAGGATTTTATGACGAGCAGCAATCTACGCAAATACCCGCCACACAACGGCAATCGCAGAAGCAAGGCTACGAGCAACACCCGCCACGCCAAGCATCAGAACATCACAAGCCCCGCCAAGCCGCGCCAAACAAAAAAGAAAAGGCGCCGCCTAAAGCAGCGCAGGCTACCGACGGCAACGCGGCCGGTTTTGCGATTGGCGATGTCGTCACGCACACGGTATTCGGGCGCGGCATCATCACTGACCTGGCAAGGGGCGGCAACGACGCGCTGCTGGAGATAGCATTCGACGGCGAAGGCACGAAACGCTTCATGCTAAACTCCGCCGCCAAGTATTTGCAAAAGACGTAGAATGATAGATACTGCCAAAGCCACAGTTCGATATCAAAGCCTACAACAGAACAAGTATGTCCCTTCCGGTTGACAGCGCAATGCAAATCACGCTGGAAGGCGCCGCCTAGAGCGGCTAAACAAAGACCTAACGGCTATCGCTTTCGCTCCCGCAGTGTCTCATTGATGTTGAACTGCCTATCGACAAGCGGCCAAATCCACATCAAGTCCAGCAGCCACGAAACCGAAAAACCCAGCAGCAGAATAACCGGCACGGCAACCAGCGACCCCGGCATCAGCAAAAAAAACGCCACCCATATCGCCCCTCCCATGATCGCCCCCATAAAGCTGCGCGGAGCATGCGCGAACGCCAAAAGCAGACTGTTAATGATGATTTTTTTCGTTTTCAGCTCAATATACGCAATCTGCAAAAACACGAACGGCGCGACCATCCCAAAAACGACGAGCATCACGACCCCGACGATCATCCAGCCGGCGTCCATGACGCTCCCCCCATAGAGAAACGGCCCCCACAAATACGCTTGCGCATATATGAAAGCCGTGCAGAGAATGCCCGGAAGAGCCGCCTGCTTGGCATTCTCCTTGAATTTGCGCCAAAAGTCATGCCAGACATAGCCGGGCTCGTCCCGCAATATCATCGTAATGCAAAAATAGCAAGCCGCGACGGCGCCCCCGATTGGGAACGCAAGCGCGATCGATAAAGGGAGCGAAACCCGGCTGTATATGCCAAAAAGCCCAAGGGCAAACGTCGCGGCGGATGGCAGCGCGCAGGCGCAAAACAGCAGGTTTACAGCAACAAGCCTGCGCAACTCGCCAAATATGAACGATAGGAACCGCGAAACGCCCTTTTTTTCGGAAGGCTCGCCAATCAATTCAAAATCACATCGCCGCTCTCGATGTCGAACAAGTGCAGCTTGTTCATGTCGAGGCTCACTTTTATATTATCGCCGATTTTCGACTTCGTCGTCGGAGCGACCCTTGCGGTGAGCATATTGTCGCCATATCTCAAATAAAGATAGACTTCGCTCCCCATCAGCTCGCTCACTTCGACAACAGCGGAAATCGCCGAATCCGAATGCGCCGCGACATAATCGGCATCGTCGTTGATGTTCTCCGGCCGGATGCCAAGCTTCACGGAGCGCCCGTCATATTGCGCCAGCGCATCCATGACCTTGTCCGCAGGAATGCGCAAGCTGTCTCCGTTAATGCCCAGCACGTATCCGCCGCCGTCCTTTTTCAACGTCGCATCGATGAAATTCATCTGCGGGCTGCCGATGAACCCGGCCACGAAGACGTTATTCGGGCAGTCGTACAGCTTCTGCGGAGTGTCGACCTGCTGTACGAGCCCCGCGTTCAGCACCACGATCCTGTCCCCCATCGTCATGGCCTCCGTCTGGTCGTGCGTGACATACACGAAAGTCGTCCCGAGCTGCTTGTGGAGCTTGATCAGCTCCGTCCTCATTGACGCGCGCAGTTTCGCGTCGAGGTTCGACAGCGGCTCGTCGAGAAGGAAAACGGCGGGGTTGCGCACCATCGCCCTGCCAAGAGCAACTCGCTGCCTCTGCCCGCCGGACAGTGCTTTCGGCTTACGGTTCAGCAGATGCTCGATGTCCAGAACCTTTGCAGCCTCGCGGACTCGCACGTCGATCTCTTCTTTAGGCGTCTTTGCGATTTCGAGCGAAAACGCCATGTTCTTATACACGGTTTTATGCGGATATAGCGCGTAGCTCTGAAAAACCATGGCGATGTTGCGGTCTTTCGGCGGTACGTCGTTGACAAGCCTGTCGCCGATATATAGCTCCCCGGAAGAGATGTCTTCCAGCCCGGCTATCATCCTCAAAATCGTCGATTTTCCGCACCCCGAAGGCCCGACCAGTACGATGAACTCCTTGTCGGTGATCTCCAGGTTGCAGTCCTCTATCACGGAAATGTTCCCGGGGTATATTTTGCTGATATGGTTTATTGTAATGCTTGCCATGCTGTCACTCTCCCATTTCTACTATATTTTCATCGTCGCTGCGCCCCGCGCCCGAGCTGCGCGTTGTATCGTCGCCGCTGCCGCTGTCGCTGTTATCGTCGTCGCTGCGCCCCGCGCCCGAGCTGCGCGTTGTATCGTCGCCGCTGTCGCTGTCGCCGTTATCGTCGTCGCTGCGCCCCGCGCCCGAGCTGCGTCCTGTATCCTCGTCATCGCCACCGGTGCGCCCCGCGCCCGCGCCGCGCCCATAAATCGCTGCCATCGCGGCAATGGATTCAGACAGCTTCGGCTCCATGTCCGCTGCCCGCATCCTCCATCTCCAGTTCCTCCCGCCAACAGTCGACGGCGTGTTCATCCTCGTCTCGCCGCCCAACCCCAGCCAGTCCTGCATCGGAATGACGGCCAGGTTCGAGCCCGTCTGCAACGTGAGGCGGATCATGCTGTTCGGCACGTCGCGCCTGTGCGAGATCCCAATATACTCCATCGTGTCGCGTATGCATTCGGGAGGCGCATTCCTGCTCCAACCTCTGATCGTGTCGTTGTCGTGCGTGCCCGTATAAGCAATCGAATTCGCGCCGTATTTATACGGCACGTAGTCGCCCGCCTCGCGCGCGTCGAACGCATACTGGATTATTTTCATGCCGGGATACCCGCTGTATTCCAGCAGCCCCCGCACCTCGTCCGTCAGATACCCCAAATCCTCCGCAATGATTCTCGCTTCAGGCATCTCCGCCTTGACGGCATCGATGAAATCCCTCCCCGGCCCCGGCCTCCAAGAACCGCCGGCAGCAGATTTCGCCCCATAGGGAATCGCGAAATAGCTCTCGAGCCCTCGGAAATGGTCGAGCCGCAGGACGTCATAGAGGGCGAAGCTCGAACGCAGCCGCCGAAGCCACCAGAGATAGCCCGTCTTCGCCAAATAGTCCCAATCATAGAGCGGATTGCCCCACAGCTGGCCGTCTTTCGCGAAGCTGTCGGGCGGGCAACCGGAAACCTCCAAAGGGTAGCCGTCCGCACCCAACTGGTAGAGCTCCGGGTTCGACCATACATCCGCGCTGTCGAGCGACACGTAAATCGGTATATCGCCTATGATCTCGATGCCCTTTTCATTCGCATAAGCATGGAGCGCGTCCCATTGGCGCTTGAATTGATATTGGACAAAAGCGTGGTAGCGCAGGTCCGCCGCGTAGTTGGCCTTAATCTTGCGGAGGGCATCGGCATCCCTCGCGCGCAAAGCCTCGCTCCACTGCATCCAGGGCTTGTGCCTCTGCGCCTTCTTGATTATCAAAAACAGCCCATACTGTTCCATCCACTCGTTGCTTGCAATAAACTCGTCAATCGCAGCATCGTCCGCAAACCGCACGTAAGCCTTGCGCAGCACGGCCTCGCGGTATTTGTACACCCTTTTGAAATCCACGAGCGTTTCGACTCGGCCCCATTTCATATCGGCGTATTCGCCGCGCTCCAACAAGCCTTCGTCGCGCAAAATGTCGAAGTCGATGAAATACGGATTCCCGGCGAACGCCGAAAAGCTCTGGTACGGGCTGTCCCCCTTCCCCGTCGGGTTCAGGGGTAAAATCTGCCAGTAGCTCTGCTTCGCATCTTGCAGAAAATCCACCCATTCATATGCAGCCTTCCCAAAATTGCCTATTCCGTACAGCGACGGCAGGCTGCTGATGTGGAGCAGCGTTCCCAAGGAACGCGAAAAAGCAAGGTCTTTTCTTTCCATTCATATTACCTGCGAATACACATATATTTCTGCCATTGAGAGTCTCCGCTTCCATACAGCGGGGCTGCGTCGTGCTGAGCAGCATCTCGCGGGGCTGCGTCGTGCTGAGCAGCATCTCGCGGAGCTGCGTCGTGCTGAGCAGCATCTCGCGGAGCACACTCACTTATATGTCCAGGCGCCATGCTTTGTGAATCATAGACCCCCGCCGGGCCCTACCCTTTCACAGCTCCGGCAGCGACGCCCTCGATGATGTACTTCTGCGCCGACAAATAAAGTATGACGACCGGGATGACCGCCAAAACAAGGCTCGCCATGATGGCCCCCATATGAACGACCCCGAAGCTGCCGCGCATATACTGGATGAGCATGGAAATCGTATTGTACTTGTTCCTGTCGAGCACGAGGTAAGGGAGAAGGAAGTCGTTCCAAATCCACATAGTCTGCAAAATGCCGACAGTTATGTACGTGGGCTGCATAATCGGGAGCACAACCTTGAAAAACGTCCGCACCGGGGTGCACCCGTCGATCATCGCCGCCTCCTCAATCTCCAGCGGAATCCCCTTGACAAACCCGCTGAACATAAAGACCGCAAGCCCCGCGCCAAATCCCAAATACACGATGATAATGCCCCATGGAGTGTTCAGCCGCAATGCATCAGCCGTCTGCGACAAAGTGTACATGACCATCTGGAACGGCACGACCATCGAGAAAACGCAAAGCACGTAAAGTATCTTCGAATATATGGCGTTCACGCGAGTGATAAACCATGCGAACATGGAACAAAGGAGCAAGATCGCCGCCACCGACCCGATGGTGATCAGCAGCGTCCAGCCGACCCCCGAAAGCAGGCCATAATCGTTTATGCCCGCCCGATAGTTGGCCGCGCCCACCCAAGTCGCCGCCGACGGCAGCTTGAAAGGCTCGTTGCTGATATTCGTCTGGGATTTGAAAGAGTTGAAAAGTATGATGAAAAGCGGCGAAACGTAAATGAGGCTGAAAATCCCCAATAGAATAGAAGCAATGCCGCGTCCAGTCTTTTTACCGATTTTCAATGCTGCACCTCCTTCGACCGCGTGACGCGAAGCTGCATCAAGCCGAGAAATACGACAAGAATGAAGAACAGCACGGCCTTCGCCTGCCCGACGCCTTCAAACCCGACCCTGCCGTAGAACGTGCGATAAATGTTGAGCGCAAGCATCTCCGTGTTGCGCGCCGGCTCGCCGTTCGTAAGCGCGAGGTTTTGGTCGAAAAGCTTGAAACCGTTGGTGACAGTTAAAAAAGTGCAAATAGTGATTGAAGGCATCATCATAGGTATAGTTATCCTGAACAGCTTCTGCCTGCCGTTGGCCCCGTCAATGGCCGCAGCCTCGTTCAAGTCTCCGGGGATAGTCTGCAGGCCGGCTATGTATATAATCATCATATATCCGATCTGTTGCCAGCAAACAAGGATAATCAGCCCCCAGAAGCCATATACGGCATTGAGCGTGAGCACCAGGTTGAACCGCATGAGGACGCCGTTGATTATGAGCTGCCAGATATAACCAAGCACGATACCGCCAATCAGATTTGGCATGAAGAATATCGTGCGGAAAATGTTTGTCCCTTTGAGCTTTTTCGTCAGCAGCACCGCCAGCGCGAAAGCCACCACGTTGATCAAAATCAAGCTGGCGACAGTAAACAGCGCCGTGAAGCCCAAGGAATATAGGAACCTATCGTCCGAAAACGTGCGGACATAGTTTTTAAAACCCACGAACGTCGCATCCTGCACGGTTATGAATTCATTGAATGAGAGCCATAGCCCGAGGATAAACGGCACTATGAAGCCAATAATAAAAGCCAGCAGGGTGGGCAGGACAAAAACCGGGAAACTTCGCTTGAGAGCTTTTTCCATATTGCGACCAATCCTTCCTATGCTTTACGTGGTATTCCTCTTACGTGGGGGTTCCACCCCCACAACCCCAACGCCGTGCGCTCCGGCTCAATTCGCTCACGGCCTAAATGAATCAGGCCTGCGAATTAGCACCTCCGCACCGTGCTTCGCGCGGCGATAGCACCTTAATGGCATCAATAATTTTTTGCTTTCTATTTCTGTTTTTAGCCATTAAGGTTCTACTACGCCCAAGGCGCAAATGACTTTTCGCCATTTGCGCTTCGAGCATTCTGGCTCGCGCAAGTGGGGGGACGCTTGCGCTCGCCGTTTTCAGTGATACCTCTTTTAATCTATAAAACCATCCCCTTCTTCACAGTTGTATATTTTGATAGCGGGTCGCACGAACCATCACGGCCCGCATATTCAACTGTCAACGCAAGTGGCTATCCGTTGATGAGCTTGTACTCGCTCGCCCAGCCGTCCACGAACGCCTTCACGACATCGTTCCACGAACCAGCCCCGGCCGCGTACAGCGTCAGCGCGGAACCCACGCCGTTCTTCCACTCCTCGGAAGGCATCGTCGGGAAAGTCCAAGCAACGGATGTGTAACCGTCGGCGACATATTTGTCGGCAATGCGCACGAGCGGATTTGCAGGAGGCATGTTCTTCTTAAACGGGATCACGAACCCCATATCCTCGCAAATCACCTTGACCGCGTCCGCATCCGTCACGCACCAATACAGGAAATCCATCGTCGCCTGAATATCTTCGGCAGACGCGCTCTTGTTCACGCACCAATAGTTCTCCGTACCCGTGCACAAACCCTGCTTCTCTTCGCCCTGAGCCCCGATATATATCGGCAGCATTCCAAGATTGTCGTCGCCCAACGAGCTCACGTCGTTATAAGCCCAAGTCCCGTTCTGGAAGAACACGGCCTGTTCGCTCACAAACTCCGCGATGACATCGTTCATCGTCTTGTTGCCGAGCAGCGAGGGCGGAGTGACCGCGTTGTTGATGTAGAGGTCCCAAATCATCTTATAATTATCGAGGTAAGAACCCTTGATGTTCTCGGTCGTTCCGATGCCGTCCGCCTTATATTCATAATATATCGGCAGATTGGCCAAGTGCGTCTTGAAGCGCCAGTCGGAAGACCCGTCCATCCCGGCGGAAGCAAACGCGGAAAATCCGAGCTCCGCCGAACGCGCCGTAATGTCCTCAGCAACGCGCTTCAAATCGGCGAAATTGTTTATGTCGTCCTCGGAATACCCCGCCTTGGTCAGCAGCGCCTTGTTATATATGAGGCCATATGTCTCGATGACGTATGCGATCCCGGCGATTTCCGACCCATTGTAGAGCGCGAAATCGTTGCTGACCAGCTCCCCGCTGAGCTTGCTGCCAGTCATGTCATAGCAATAGTTCTTCCAGCTTGCCAGACCGACAGGACCGTTGACCTGGAAAAGCGTCGGAGCTTCACGCTTGGCGATCTCCGCCCTCAGAGTCGACTCGTACTGTCCCGAAGCCGCCGTGAGCACCGTGACGGGCACCCCGGTCTTCTCCTGATATGTCTTCGCCAGCTGCTGCCACTGCGCATCCTGCTCCGGCTTGAAGTTCAAATAGTACACCCTGCCGGAAGCCGTTGCATTGTTGCCTCCATTGTTGTTCTGGTCGCCGCTGCCGGCTGAGTTGTTGCTTCCTTGGCTGCCGTCGTCAGCCTTAGTATCGCCGCCGCAGCCTGCAAGCATCGCGGCCATCAACACGAAGGCCATCAGAACGGCTATTATACGTTTGTTTCTCATTTTTATCCTCCTAATGGTTATATTTTCATCTTATTGTAAGCAAATTATACGAGTTTGTCAACATAACAAAATACCCCGGATAAAAAAATAAAAATCGCGAAATACACCCTGTTACGCATTCATATGAATAGTAAATGGTGACTGATGCCCTAGCTATCCACCATCCCCCCACACAACTGCGCCGCTATGCAGCGGTTCTTTCTCCAGACTCCATCGTGGAAATGATAAAATTTCCAACGGCAATGCGGCTCTCGACTCGTAACCTATAACCACTACCCACGCTCACTTCCCGCTTGCCACTTACGCATTGCAACTGCGCGCTCCCTGCTGCTGCGTACCAATGTGGCTTCCCGCACCAGATACTCTGCCATCCTTTGAACCTGCTATCCTCTCGTCTCTTACCACCGCTGTTACACTGCTACCCACTCGCCCATTCCCCGCACCCACGCTCCTCCGCGCCCCGCGCTCCTGGTATCCTGCCCCCGCACCCCCGCTCCTCGCGACTCCGCGACCCCGTGCCACGCTCCCCCGCGCCCCGCGCTCCTGGC
>JGI24702J35022_10001785_pt1 | contig 13274 bp, 9 predicted proteins | sample TergutTh196P4_FD_35022 | JGI IMG/M metagenome (IMG submission 35022)
AACGGTCAGCGACTGCGCCGCAAAGGCTTCATTGGATTCGATCACGTCCATTTGATCCAGCGTCAACCCGGCGCGCTTGAGCGCAAGCTGTGTCGCCGGAATCGGGCCTTCACCCATCACATCGTTGGGAACCCCCGCAATCGCGTAGGCAACCAGCCGAGCTATCGGCTTGTAACCGGCGGCGGCGGCCTTCGCGGCATCGGCCAGCACCAGGAAAGCGGCGGCGTCATTGACCCCCGAAGCGTTCCCCGCCGTTACCGTGCCATCCTTCTTGAAGGCTGGCCGCATCTTGGCGAGGGCTTCCATCGTCGTATCCGGCTTCAGATGCTCATCGGTGTCGAACACCACCTCGCCCTTGCGGGTCTTGAGTGTGATCGGCACGATCTGCCCCTTGAAATACCCGGCTGCCAGCGCCGCCGCCGCGCGCTTTTGCGACTCCAGCGCGAAAGCATCCTGCTGTTCGCGGGTAATGCCATGCTTGACCGCAAGATTTTCGGCGGTAATGCCCATGTGGCCGACGCCAAACGGGTCGGTAATCACGGCCACCATCGAATCCAGCGCCGAAGTCTCGCCCATACGCGCACCGAAACGCAGCGCCGGCAACATATAGGCGCCGCGCGACATCACGTCCACGCCGCCCGCAATCGCATAATCGGCGTCCCCCAGCATGATCGCCTGCGCCGAAGAAATAACCGCCTGCATCGCCGAACCGCACAAGCGATTGACCGCAAACGCGACGGAGCTCATCGGCAGTCCGCCCTGTATGCTGGCCACACGCGCCACATAGGGGTAACGGGAATCCGTCGGTATGATGTTCCCCACCGCAGCAAAAGAAACTTCATTCGGGTCGACACCGGAACGGGCAATGGTTTCCTTGATGACCAGGCCACCCAGTTCACAAGGTTCCATGTCTTTCAGGGAACCGCCAAACCCCCCCACTGCAGAGCGCGCCGCACTCAAAACAACGACTTCACGATCAGCCATTAGAGTCTCCTCTCCTTGAAATCAGCTACCTACCCAGACGCAATCGCCGTCAGAGCCAGTAACAACAGATACACGATCAGCACCCGCCAGACGAGCCCAACCGTGGCTTGCAAATCGTCGACGCCTGCCTTCTCGCCGACACCAATTTCCGGGCCTTCCGATGCCCCGCTTTCATCGGAATCCGACTCTCCGAGCCGCACCCCGAGCGCGCCTGCTCCGCTCGTTACCAGAATTGCGCTGGCACGATCCGGCCACAACACCGCCTGCGAACGCCAACAAAACACCGAATCCTCGAAATTTCCTCCAATGGCGAACAAAATCGCCGTGATCCTCGAAGGCAACCAATCGAGAATCAAAAAAGCGTGGCGCGCGAATTCGCCGTAGCGCCTCGCTCCCACGCTGAATGCCGGAAGCGCGGGAGCCGCTTCCGGCCCGAGGGGAACTTCTTCACCGCGCACCAGTTCCGCGCTCCACCACTCATCGTAGAGAAACCTTGCCAACCGATACATCACTGCCCCGCAAGGGCCGAGAATCAGAAACCAGAATACCACCCCGAACACATTGCGGTGCGCCCCGATCAGCGCCTGTTCGATAGTAAGCCGCGCAATCCCGCCGGAACCGATTTCGTCATACTGCCCCCCTCTCCATTCAGCCAGCAAGACGCGCGCGCGGCCGAGTTCCTCTGCGCGCAAGGCAAAATGAATGTCGGTGAAATAGTGGCTCTCGTGCCGAAAACCCAACGAAAGATACAGCACCAGGACAGCGAAGAGCACACCGAAGAACAGCGGCAACACATAGCTGACGAGCGCACACAGCCCCGTGCCGCCCAACACCAGCAGCAACCAGGCCAATTCGCTGTTGAATCTCTTCCTCAGCGCGGTGGAGCACCCGCGCAAAGGCTCGAGCACCACCTGCCTCACGGGCAAAGGTTTGAGCTGCTCGAACAACAGGACGACGACCAGTGAAAAAAGAGCCCAGAAGAGAGCCATCACTGCGCCGGAGGCACAAAGCCAGAAACCTGGTCGGCCCCGCCCGAAAAGAAATGCTTTTCCATCTGCTCGCCCAAGTACTTGCGCGCGCGAGGGTCCATCAGGTTCAGACGGTTTTCGTTGATCAGCATCGTCTGATACCTGACCCACTGCTGCCATGCCTCCTGGGAGACATTCTCGAAAATCCGCTTACCCAATTCACCCGGTACCGGCGGGCGTTCCAGCCCTTCGGCCTCGCGCCCGAGTTTCACGCAACTGACCATGCGCGTCATCGTTTTCCCCTCTCTCATGTCGGAGCCATGGCTATCTATTCTAGCCGCTTATAGCGATTTAACGAACACCTTGGATCGACGTTGAAGGTTATAAAGCTCTCGTTTCTGAGCCGGCAGCGTCTCCGGATCGGTTTCCTTGAAACCGCGTTCCCGGAACCAGTGCGCCGTGCGCGTCGTGAGCACGAACAGGCGCTCGATCCCCTCACGCCGCGCCCGCTGTTCGATACGGCACAACAACTGCTCCCCGAGTCCCACACGGCGATGCGCCGGCATCACCGCCAGACAAGCCAATTCCGCCGAATTATCCCCGGAAAACCTGTAGAGCGCCGCACAACCCACCAGCATCCCGTCGTACTCCACCACCGAAAAGCGATCGCTTTCGCTCTCCAGCAACTCACGCCCGCGACGCACCAGCGTGCCGTCGACTTCCAGCGGCGAAATCAGCGCCGCCAGAAGACCCACATCGTCGGCCGTCGCCTCGCGCAACTGGAACAGCGGATCGCGCGAGACCACCGTGCCCACCCCTGCCGGCGTGAAGAACTCCAGCAACAGCGCCCCATCCTTGTCGCGATCCAGCAAATGGCAGCGCCCCACCCCGTTACGCACCGCGCGAACCGCGCATGGCAAATAAAGATCCAGATCTTCCGGGAGACCCCTGTCGCCCTTCATATACCGCTCGGCCTCATCCGCCGTCACTGAACTGATCAACCCCCCGTCGGCATCGAGCATGCCGGGCGCGTCGCACAGATAGATCAGCTTCTCCGCCTTCACCGCCACGGCCACGGCCTCGGCCACCTCTTCCATGCACATATTGAAGATTTCACCTGCGGGCGACATCCCGAGCGGCGTCACCAGCACCACATTCTGCTGATCGAGATCGGCATTGATCTCTTCGGCAATGATCTTGCGCACCGCCCCCGTGTATTGATGATCGACCCCGTCGAGCACCCCTACCGGGCGCGCGGTGATGAAATTGCCGCCCGTCACCCGTATGTAACCGCCTGCCATCGGGGTATTGGGCAAACCTTGCGAGAGCAGCGCCTCCACCTCGAAGCGCGTTACCGCCATCGCCATCTTCACGCATTCCATCGCCGCCGGATCGGTTACGCGCAGCCCGTTGTAAAAACGCGGCTCCAGCCCCCGCCGCATCATCTCCGCGTCGATCTGTGGCCGCGCTCCATGCACCAGCACCAACCGGATTCCGAGCGCCGCAAGCAGGTTGCAATCGTAGGCCAGGCTTTGCGCCAGCTTGCCCGCCGCCACCTCGCCCCCGAAACCCACCACGAACGTTTTGCTCCGAAAAGCGTGGATATAGGGCGCTGCCGCGCGCACCCACGCGACGAACCGGGCAGTGGATTCAAAATGATGCCTGCCGCCGTGCGCGTCGGCGGATTCAAAGCCGGTTTCGTAAACGGGGCCGGAGCCGGATCGAGGAGTGGTTTGAGGGCCGGTGCTCACTGCATCACCTGATTGTCACTGTTCTGGCAGAACGTGCGATTCTAGCCCCAAGCGGCGAAACTGGCACAACCAAAAATTTTCCGGAACACGGATCTCTCGCTTGTCTCCGCCATAAATGGCGGAGACAAGCAAGACAAAGCGTAACAGGGAGCCGAAGGCTCCCCAAGAATCCACACACCGCATGGATCCTGCGACTTCGCGCAGGATGACGAGCGGTGGATGCAGAATTATGCGGAGGTTCCAAAGGCCTTGAGCGGGACTTCAGTCGTTGAGCTCGATCTCCCAACTCTCCAGCGTGGTTCCGGAAACCTTGTCGAGCCTGGCCAGGGCGTTGCGGTAAGCAATGAGCGTGTCGATGCGGGCGGCTTCGGCGTTGTGCAGATCCGATTCAAAAACAAGCACACGGAAACTATCGCCTGGGAACTTCTTCACCCGATCACGCTCGGTTTCCAGCTTCATGCGCGTGAGCTCGAGCGAGCGGCAGGCGGCTTCGTATTGCCGCCAGCGCGCGTTCAGGTCGCGCACACCGTCGCCAATGTCGCGTTCGAGCGCCTTGCGCGCTTCGATCAGGCGCGAATCCTGGTTCCTGGCGTTGACGCGCGCGCGCGTCTCGGCCCGACGCGGGGCGGCATCCCCGATGGGGATATCGACGCGAATACCGGCATAGCTGTCCCGATATTGATTCGTCTGACCCCCTGCCGCAGTGGGTGTGTAATTGCGCGTCTGGCTGGCCTTGCCGACCAGTGAAACATCCCATTGCTGCTGATCGCGCTCCACGTTCAGTTCAACGTTGGCCCGATTGGCGGCAAGATGCTGGATGAGATAGGCCGGTTGCTGCTTGAGCGCAGCGGCAAACGTCTTGGCAACGCCCACTTTGACGGGGCGAATCTCGAGCGCGTCGACGGCATGGATTTGTGTGTCTGCCTCCAGACCAAGCAGTCGTAACAACCGCTCGCGGCTGGCTTCGAGCCGGTTTACGGTCTCTCCGAGTGCCAGTTCCCGGCTGGCGACATCCGCCTCGGCGTAAACAAGGCCGGTGAAATCGGATTCGACCCAATAACCGGCAGCCGCCCTGTAGGTGTCGTATGTCAATACCTGGCGCGCGCGCGCCAGCGCCTCCTGGGCAAGCCGGGACTGTTCCTGGGCGCGCAAAACCTCGTGATACGTAAAGATGATTTGCGTGACGACATCCGAGACGATGGCTTTCAGATTCAGATGGTTGATCTGCTCGTTCAACCAGGCTTGCTTCACCGGCGCCGTGACGATGTCCCGCCCCGCGCCACGCATCAGCGGCTGAACGACCGTGATACTCGTTCCGTCGTCCCGGCTGGCAACGCCATGCTCGCCCTGGGTAATGCTGTTGTTCCAGGACAGGCTGAGCTGCGCGCCCGTCTCGCTTTGCATCGTGGCAGTCGGAGAAATTTCCGTCCGGCTGCTCCGGTCAACAGGATTCTGGTTGACGACGTGACTGCCGTTGAGCTTGAGTTTTGGGGAAAATCGTTGTTCCGTCGTTTGCAGCACGGTCTTTTGCGCGACGCGCTCAAGATACGCAGCGTGGATCTCACTGTTGTTGGCAAGGCCAAGCAGCACGGCATCGGCCAGACGCAGGGCGATGACTCCATTGCCCGAAATGGCAACGACATCCTTGCCCGGTATGGTGGGTCGGGCGGGCGCTGGCGTGGAAGCCATGCCGGGCGCGCCGGACAATAGAACGATGCAACAGGCAGCGCAGGCAAAGATGCGTTTGATCATTGCAATCCAGCGTAGAACACGAACTCGATAGGATAATGGTTCAAGACCACCTCGTCCCCAGCCGAGTTCCCATGAATTCCGGACATCTGCCGAATCGATTCCCACCGTTCATGGCGAGTTGAAGCGAAGCAGACGCACATGAAGTCCGAGCCATGAATGAGATCCCTCTCACAAGGAGGAAAGCAGCATGCCAAAGGCGTGACGATTTGAGCATATCAGGAAATATCGGGCCAGGAAAACTAAAGTGACCCAAAAACCGTAAATATGTCAAAGCGCGAAGATTTCTTCCCGGCAAGACCTTGAAATTTTTCTCGTCATCCCGATATGAGGAACCTGGATCGCATCTTGAGGATTGATTACCCATGCAACCCCGTCGCCCCGTGCCCCCGGAACCGTCCAATCCCTTCGAGCCCATCGAGCCTGCCGAGGCTGCCGAAGCTGTAAAAGTCGAGCCGCCCCAAGCGCCGCGCGCCGAAAAACGCGCCGATTCTGCCGCTACGCTCAAGGATGCGGCAGCGCACCTCGCCGAAGCCGATGCGCGAATCAAGTCATTCGCCGAATCACGCCCCACCCAGACCGCCCCACGCAAGGATGAGGAAACGCGCCCTGCCGAAGCCGGAGCGCCGCCATCCGTCGAACCCCATGCCGCCCCGGCTGTCGCCAGCGAAACGGAAACGCTCCCTACCGTTGCGCCGCCGTCCGGCACGCCCGACATCGACCCTGCCGCCGTGCTCAGGGAAGCGGAAGCGCGCCTCGCCGAAGCCGAAGCACGCGCCGCAGAGCAGCGCGACGCCTTGCTGCGGGCAAAGGCGGAAACCGAAAATGTGCGTCGCCGCGCGCAGGAAGAGATCACCAAGGCGTCGAAATTCGCCGCCGAAAAATTCGCCACCTCGATGCTGCCCGTCAAGGACAGCCTGGAAGCGGCGCTGGCCACCGAGAACCAGACGCTGGAAGCCCTGCGCGAAGGCGTGGAACTCACCCTCAGGCAACTCTGCGCCGCATTCGAGGGCGCAACCCTGATCGAAGAAAACCCGCTCGGGCAAAAGTTCGATCCCAACAAGCACCAGGCTATCGGCATGGTCGAATCCGAGGCCGAACCCAATACCGTCGTCCACGTCCTGCAAAAAGGCTACCTGCTGCACGAGCGTGTCATCCGTCCCGCAATGGTCATGGTCTCGAAAGCAAAAACCGGGTCCTGAGCCTTGAAAGCGCGTCACGACACCCCATATTCGCTCCATCCCCAGGCCGGAAGTCGGCCCGCAACCGGATTCCCCAACATAAAGGAACTTGAATCATGAGCAAAATCATCGGCATCGACCTTGGAACCACCAACAGTTGCGTCTCGATCATGGAAGGCGGCAAGCCCAAGGTCATCGAGAACTCCGAGGGCGCGCGTACCACGCCGTCCGTGGTGGCCTACTCCGAGGACGGTGAAATCCTGGTCGGCGCCCCTGCCAAGCGTCAGGCCGTCACCAACGCCAGGAACACCCTTTTTGCGGTCAAGCGTCTGATTGGCCGCCGCTTCGACGAAAAGGAAGTCCAAAAGGACATCGACCTGATGCCCTTCAAGATCGTCAAGGCCGACAACGGCGATGCCTGGGTGGAAGTGCACAAGAAGAGAATCGCCCCGCCGCAGGTCTCTGCCGAAGTGCTGCGCAAGATGAAAAAAACTGCCGAAGACTACCTCGGCGAAGAAGTCACCGAAGCCGTCATCACCGTTCCCGCCTACTTCAACGACAGCCAGCGTCAGGCCACCAAGGATGCGGGCAAAATCGCCGGGATGGAAGTACGCCGCATCATCAACGAACCCACGGCAGCGGCGCTCGCCTTCGGCATGGACAAGAAGCCGGGCGACTCCAAGATTGCCGTCTATGACCTCGGCGGCGGAACGTTCGACATCTCCATCATTGAAATTGCCGACATCGACGGCGAACACCAGTTCGAAGTGCTCTCCACCAACGGCGACACCTTCCTGGGCGGTGAGGACTTCGACCAGCGCGTCATCGACTACGTCGTCACCGAGTTCAAAAAGGATCAGGGCGTCGACCTCAAGAACGACGTGCTCGCCCTGCAACGCCTGAAAGAAGCCGCCGAAAAAGCCAAGATCGAACTCTCCTCCAGCCAGCAGACCGAAATCAACCTGCCCTACATCACGGCCGACGCCTCCGGGCCGAAGCACCTGACGATGAAGATCACCCGCGCCAAGTTCGAGGCGCTGGTCGAAGAGTTGATCGAACGCACCATCGAACCCTGTCGCATCGCCATCAAGGACGCGGGTCTCAAAGTCACCGACATCGACGATGTCATCCTCGTCGGCGGTCAGTCCCGCATGCCCAAGGTACAGGAGAAGGTGAAGGAATTCTTCGGCAAGGAACCCCGCAAGGACGTCAACCCCGACGAAGCCGTGGCCGTTGGCGCTTCCATCCAGGGCGGCGTCCTGCAAGGCGATGTCAAGGACGTGCTCCTGCTCGACGTCACGCCGCTCTCGCTGGGCATCGAAACCCTGGGCGGCGTCATGACCAAGCTCATCCAGAAGAACACCACCATCCCGACCAAGGCAAGTCAGGTCTTCTCCACCGCCGACGACAATCAATCCGCCGTCACCATCCATGTGCTGCAAGGCGAGCGCGAGATGATCGCCGGCAACAAGAGTTTGGGCCAATTCAACCTCACCGACATCCCACCCGCCCCGCGCGGCATGCCGCAAATCGAAGTCACCTTCGACATCGACGCCAACGGCATTTTGCACGTCTCGGCGAAGGACAAGGCGACCGGCAAGGAAAACAAGATCACCATCAAGGCCAATTCCGGCCTCTCGGACGACGAGATCCAGCGCATGGTGCAGGATGCCGCCACCCACGCCGAAGAAGACAAGAAGATGCACAGCCTGGTCAACGCCCGCAACGAATGCGACGGCATGATCCACGCCACGCGCAAGGCGCTCAAGGAATACGGCGACAAGATCGGCACGGAGGACAAGGACAGGATCGAAGCCGCGATCAAGGAAGCCGAAGAAGCGATCAAGACCGACGACAAGGAGATCATCGAGACCAAATCGCAGGCGCTTGCCTCCGCGAGTCAGAAACTGGGCGAAGCGATGTACGCGCAACACCAGCAGGCCGAAGGCGCGCAGCCGGACAACGGCGGCGCGACCGGGAACGACGGCGGAGACAAGGCAGCCGAAGCCGACGTGGTCGATGCCGAGTTCACCGAAGTGAAGGACCAGAAATAAGCCGATAGCATTTTATCCGTAACGCATTCACCCTCAAGATGGAACGGGGATGCTCGTCATCCCCGTTGCCGCATCCAGCGGCAAGCCGGAACATCACCCGATCATGCCCAAGAAAGACTACTACGCCATCCTCGGAATCAACCGCGACGCCAACGACGACGCCATCAAGAAAGCGTATCGCAAGCTGGCGATGAAATACCACCCGGATCGCAATCCGGGCAACAAGGAAGCCGAGGAAAAATTCAAGGAAGCCAAGGAAGCCTACGAAGTGCTTTCCGACACCAAAAAGCGCGACTCCTACGATCGCTTCGGTCACGCGGGCGTCGACCCCTCGATGGGCGGAGGCGGTTTCAGTGGCGGCTTCGAGGGTTTCGGCGACGCCTTTTCCGACATTTTCGGCGATCTTTTCGGCGGCGGCGGTGGCGGCGGCGGGCGTGGTCGCTCGAACGTCTATCGCGGCGCGGACTTGCGCTACAACCTCGAAATCACTCTCGAAGAGGCGGCGCGCGGCGCGGAAAAAACCATCCGCATTCCCACCGTCGATGAGTGCGACACCTGTAGCGGAACCGGCGCAAGGCCTGGAACCCACGCCACCACCTGCCCGAGTTGCGGCGGCTCCGGCCAGATGCGCATCCAGCAGGGGTTTTTCTCGCTCCAGCAGCCCTGTCCCCGGTGTCACGGCAGTGGCCGCATCATTCCCGATCCCTGCCGCGACTGTCGAGGGGCGGGCCGTGTGAAGCGGCAGAAAACCCTCGAAGTCAAGATTCCCGTCGGCATCGACGANGGCATGCGCCTGCGCCACGCCAACCANGGCGANCCGGGCGTCAATGGCGGCCCTCCCGGCGATCTTTACGTGGAAATCCACATTCGTCGGCACTCGATGTTCGAGCGGGAGCGCGACGANCTGCACTGCGAAATGCCGATCTGCTTTGCCACTGCCGCGNTNGGCGGCGAGATCGAAATTCCCACCCTGGACGGCATGGCGCGCCTGAAGATCCCGGCGGAAACGCAAAGCGGCAAGGTCTTTCGGNTACGCGGCAAGGGCATCCGGAACGTGCGCACGCAGTCGCAAGGCGACCTGCTCTGTCACGTCCTGGTGGAAACGCCGGTCAACCTCACCGAGCGTCAGCGCGAACTGATGAAAGAGTTCGATGAAATCTCCCGCAGCAACGCGGATCACCACAACCCGAAAGCAAAATCGTGGATGGACAAGGTCAGGACGTTTTTCGGGACGTGAAATCCCTCTTCCGCCCCTTCTTCACCCTGTCTCCTGCGCCAACCCTTCAAGCTGTTCCGATAACGCCATCCAGCGGCATTCGGCTTCTTCGATCCAGCCCTGCAAGGCAGCCTGACGCTTGAGCAGTTCCTGCAACTGCGCGCTGTCGCCGCCATTGCCCGCGCCGTAGAACGCCGGATCGGCAAGCCGCGCTTCGAGCAGCTTTTTCTCGCCCGTCCAGCCCGCCAACTTCTTTTCGATCTGCTCGATCTCTTTTACGAGGGGCCGACGCGCGGCAAGCGCCGCCTGACGTTCAGCCTCGGCCTGGGCGCGATTCGCGCGCCGCGTTTCGCGCCCCGTGCCGCTCTCTTCTTCGCGCCGGGCGCGTTGTTCCGTCAGCCAGTCGCGGTAGTCGTCGAGATCGCCGTCGAAAGGCCGCAAGCGCCCGCCGTCGATCAGCAACAGACGGTCACAGCAGGCTCGCAGCAAGGCGCGGTCGTGCGAAACCAGCACCATCGCGCCGTCGTACTCCTGGAGCGCGCACATGAGGGCATAGCGCATTTCCATGTCCAGATGGTTGGCAGGCTCATCCAGCAGCAGGAGATTGGGCCGCTGCCAGATGATCAGGGCCAGCGCCAGACGGGATTTTTCACCGCCGGAAAACGAGCCGCAGGGCGTAGTGGCAAGGGCGGAGCAGTCATTCCGCGCGTTGCCGCGAAAATCGAACCCGCCCAGGTAATTGCGCATGTCCTGTTCACGGGCTGAAGGATCGAGCCGCATCATGTGCTGAAGCGGGGATTCTTCGACGCGCAGGGTTTCGAGCTGGTGCTGGGCGAAATACCCTGTCGCCAGCCCCCTGCCCTCGTGCTTGCCGCCTGCCGTGAGGGCAATTTCCCCGGCCAGGAGTTTGATGAGGGTGGATTTGCCCGCACCGTTGCGGCCAAGCAACCCCACACGCTCGCCGGGGCGCAGGGTGAGTTCGATGCCTTCGAGCACGTTTTTTCCTCCATACCCGGTGGCGCCTTTCTCGATTTGCAGCAGAGGATCGGGCGCGGCGGCGGCGGGGCGGAAAGAGAAGGAAAACGGAGTGTCGACATGGGCGGCGGAGATGCGTTCCATGCGTTCGAGCGCCTTGATCCGGCTTTGCGCCTGCCGCGCCTTGGTGGCCTTGGCCCGGAAACGGCGGATGTAGTCTTCCATGTGCGCGATCTCGCGCTGCTGGCGCTCGAAAAGCGCCTGTTGCTGTGTCAGACGTTCGCCGCGCTGGCGCTCGAAGTCGGAGTACGAACCGCTGTAGAGCGTCAGTTGTCGCTGTTCGATATGGGCGACATGATCGACGCAGGCATCGAGAAACTCGCGGTCGTGCGACACCAGCAACAGGGTTCCGCGATAGTCGCGCAGCCATTGTTCCAGCCAGATGACGGTGTCCAGATCGAGGTGGTTGGTCGGCTCATCGAGCAGGAGCAGGTCGGAGCGGCACATCAGCGCCTGCGCGAGATTGAGCCGCATCCGCCAGCCGCCGGAGAAGTCCGCCACGGCTCGCCCAGCATCCGAAGGCGCAAAGCCCAGCCCGTCGAGCAGCGCCGCCGCGCGCGATCTGGCCGAGTAAGCGCCGATTTCCTGCAAGTTCGTGTGCAATTCGGCAATGCGCACCCCGTCGTGGGCTGCCTCGGCCTGAGCCAGATCGGTTTCGATGCGCCGCAGTTCAGAGTCGCCGTCGAGCACGTATTCGATGGCGGCACGCGGCAGCCCTGGCGTCTCCTGCGCAACATGGGCAATCGTCCAGCCGGACGGAAATGTAAGATCGCCCCGATCCGGGAGCAACTGGCCTCGCAGAAGCGCGAAAAGGCTCGATTTACCGCTGCCGTTGGCCCCGGTCAGGCCAATCTTCCAGCCGGGGAATAACTGGAGGGAAACCCCGTCGATCAGGACGCGGCCTCCCCTCGCGAGGCGCAAATTGCGAAAATGGATCACGCTTAAAGTCGCAGATGTTTTTACAAAGGGCTGTTATTCTACGCACATCTCAATCACGCACTGCACGGGTTTCACATGCCTGCCCGTCCTTCATCTCCTGTTCCTTTTTTTCATTCGCTCTCCCGCCGCGTCCTCGTCCTTGGCGCATGCCTTGCCATGACCGCTTTCCCGCTTGGGGCTGCCGACGAGAGCGAGGGCAAGGACGAAGCCATACCTAGTCCCGCCAAGCGTATCAGGCAATTGCGCGACGAAGCCGGAACCTTGCGCACACAGGCCGAAACCGACTACCAAACGGCAGAAACGGCGTGCTACAAGCGTTTTTTCGTCAACAGTTGCATCGACGATGCCAAGGCTGAACGCCTGAGCGCCATCCGCCGCGCCCGAGAACTCGAAGCCGAGGCGCATCAACTCGATCTCGCGGAACGCCAGCGCCGAGCCGCCGAAATGGCGAAGAAGGCCGAGGAAAGCGGTAACGGCCCACGCCCGACGGAAGCTTCTTTCCCGAGTGCCGACACAGACGTGACGATGCCGCGCACCGAAATTGCATCGCCTTCCCGCCGCGCCACCCGCTCGAAGTCCGCCAGCAACAAAGCCAGCGAGCGTGCCAGAGCCGCCCGTCGTGCAGAAGCCGCCCAGCGCGACCGCGAACGGTACGAGGCCAGAATCCGTGAGATCGAAGAAAAGAAGGCGCGCGACGAGGATGGGCGTTGACGGCAGCTCAGTCGACCACGCGCACCTCGATCGACTCGGGAAATTCCAGCCGCGCCCGTAGCGCGCGGGTCACTTCCACCCGCCCGTCGGCAGCTACCCGAAGCGCATGCTCGATCCCGAAATGGCGCGTCTGCTCGCGCCAGGCGTCTCCCGCCAGATAGGCGGGTTTGCTTGCCACGTCCGACAAAACCCCGACCTGCGGGCGAGGCGTCACCAGCACGGTCAATGCCTGCGTGGCGTGTGTCGGCTCGAAGGTGCGCGGGTCGAGGATGTGGGCGAAGCGGAGGCCGTCCAACTCGAAATAACGCTGGTAGTCCCCCGAAGTGCCGATGGCCTCGCCATCGTAGAGCGGCATCGTCGCCATGACCCCGGACTGACGCGGATGCTGGACGCCGACCCGCCAGGGCTGTCTGCCCTTGCTCCCCAGCGCCATGACGTTGCCGCCCACGTTGATGAGCGCACTCCGGATGCCCCGCTCGAGCAGGATGGCGGCGGCAAGATCCAGCGCGTAGCCCTTGGCATAACCCCCGAAGTCGATTCGCACCGCCGGATTGCGGCTGGAGATGAGATTGGCCTCGATCACGAGATCGCTCATGCGTGGCTGCGCGGCCTTGAGACCGGCAAGCGCCGCCGGATCGGGCCGCGCCGGCTCGAAGGTATCGGTGTGAAAACCCCACAGTTCGACC
>JGI24702J35022_10001786_pt1 | contig 13272 bp, 7 predicted proteins | sample TergutTh196P4_FD_35022 | JGI IMG/M metagenome (IMG submission 35022)
ACCGTACAATATAAATTGAGAAAATAGTTCTACCCCCGGATGCTCCGTCGGATCGTTAAATGTTTTTTCTCGCCAATTGGAACTTTTTATTCCTTCAAAGAAGATATACCCCGGATTCGTACTGATATCACGCGTAGTCACATACATCCGGTCGATATTTTTATTAAACCGGTCGACGGTAAATTCGCTGTACACATACCGGAAAATGGTAATGACGCAAGCCAAACTAAGCGCCAACCCTAACAGGTTGATACCTGAATACGTCTTGAAATTCAAAATGGAACGTAAGGCTAATTTAATAATTTTCATGATATGATTATATAATTTTTAAGTAATTAACAGATAACTTCGACAGGGTTTTGATTGGCGGCTTCTCGTGTTTGGTACATAAGCGTCAGCAACGAGACGCCGGTTGTCACAATAAGGGCGACAGCATAAAGCCACCAGGATACGGGCGCTTTGTTGGCGAATCCTTCTAAATAGCGGTTGATGGCAAATAACGCGACGGGAGATGCAATGACAAAAGAGATCGTCAGCGACAAGAAATATTTTTTTAACAGTAGCCTGTTGATGTCGGCTATCGTTGCGCCATTGATCTTACGGATAGCTATTTCCTTGCGGCGTTGTTGTATGTCGAACAACGACATGCTAAACAAGCCTAAGGCAGAGACAAAGATGGCGATTAAAGTGAAAAATGAATAAATAGAGGCAATAGTGGCATCCTCATGGTACATTTCTCTTATCTCATCCTCTAACAGCGTATATTCGAACTCGCCGCCAGTCGTGTCTTCCTGTAGCTTTCTTAAAAACTCAATAGCGTCGGGCATTCGTCCCGGCGCCACGGAGGCTATAAATGAACTAATAGACTTTTGTAATGGCCAATAACTTAAAATGACAGGAACCTTTTTTTGCGACAGATGCAAATGGAAAAAGTCTTTTACTACCCCTGTGATCCGGTAAACGTTCTCTTCTTTTTCCTTGAATACAACTCTCACGTCACTAAAATCAGCAATACCATTCTGTTTTAAAAACGATTCGGTAACGATAAGCAAATTATTTTCACGATCATCCAATTGATCATTCCAAAGTCGTCCCGCTATTAATTGGATACCAAATAACTTCAACCAATTTTCGTCGGAGACCAAGTGTTGCGCTTCCATATAGTCTCCTTCGGACAGTCTGATCGTGCATTGACCGAAGCGTTCTTTGTTTGGGAACTCGCCGAATGTCCAATAAGTGAACAACGGGCAGTCATTGATTCTGTTTTTAATTTCGATTTTGTCCGCATAATCCTTGTCGAAACGAGCGTTCCGTACACTTCCAAGTGAATGCGAACTAAAGTGGGTCATATGGTCATTTTGTATAAAACTAACTTTAATGATGTCTTTTGTCTGATAACCCGGTTCACTGTTCACCATGAATTGAAGTTGCCTGACAAAAAAAAGCGACACGATGATCATGGCAATGGTTATAGTGTATTGTATTGACAGGAAAATACCTCGCAGGCTGTCGGCGCCCCGTATCTTGTCGAAGCTGCTAAATGAATTGACAGGCGTAAAATAACAATAACGAAAAAAAGGATACAGGACAGTTATTGCAGGCAAAACAAGTAATATGCCGAATGACAGTAACAGGTCGAAACGGATACTGTGAACCTGGTCAAGTTGGAGTATGTCAGTAATAAACGGAGATGCAACATTTGTGATGATAAAAGCCAAAATAAGCGCTAACCCTGTCATTATCATATTTTCAACAAACAGTTGCACGAAGATGTTGCGTCTCCCTGCGCCGAATACTTTTTTGACGCCAAGCTCTCTTCCTCTATGCAGGACAATAACCGTGTAGATATTGACATAATTGATACTTCCCGTAAACAAGATAACCAACCCCACCGTCATCAAAATCAGCACATAACTGTAATTCCCTTTTACCGGCACATTTCCTTTTTTCGATGTGTCACCTATTATTGTCAGGTCGTTGTTGAAATATAGTTTTGACAGGGGAAATAATTGATAACGTACATTTGTCTCGCTGTCGAAAGTTTCAAACCGTTTGTTTATCGTCCGGTAGTCAACGCCGGGGTGCAGTAAGACGAATGTTTGCGGAAATCCTAACCATTCTTCGGCGAAATAGTATGAGATAATCATATCAAAGGAGATTGTAGCTTTGGTAGACGTATTTCCTATCACGCCTGTTATGGTCAGTATGGCGCCGTCGGAGTATTGAAAAGTCATTCCGACAGGGTTTTGAGCGCCGAACAGTTTTTTAGCAAAACGCTCGGTAATTAAGGCTGTTTTTGGTTCTGTCAGTTGGTCGGCGCCCGCAATGATAGGATAATCGGTTATTTTCAAAAAATTACTGTCTGCTGCCAATAACATCGCGTTATATTTACGGTTGTCGATCTCAATTTTCTCACTGAAATAAATTGAAAACAGGGAGTGTATGGCCACACCCGGCTGCTCCATCAAGTCGATAAATGCTTTTGTCCTGTTGCGCCACCACGAGTGTTCCCCCATGAGCCGACCGCCGTACACCCGCCCATCCCAGCTTTCCTGTTTAACTGTCAAGAAAATCCGGTCGATATTTTTATAAAATCGATCGACCGTAAATTCGCCGTACACATATCTAAAGATAGTAATGACGCAAGCCAAGCTAAGCGCCAACCCTAACAGGTTGATACCTGAATACTTCCTGAAACTCAAGATAGAACGTATGGCTAATTTAATAATTTTCATAATCTACCAATATTATTAACTCCTTATTCCTTACTCCTTATTCCTTACTCCTTACCCCTTACTCCTTACCCCTTCCAAGAGGGCGGTACGAAAAGCGTCGTCACTAAGCAGTTTGTTATCAATCTCACGCAGGTATTGCGCTTTCTCGACATTGGAAAGGTTAGCGCCTAAGTCAGACTATTCTTCAGGATAGAATTTTTTCTGAATAGACTGGAAGATAGTGTCATACTCCTTTTCCAATATTATCTTGGAAAAAGAGATATAGAAAGAAAGAGAAGAATAGTGAGTGATAGAATAAACCCGCATTTCTTCCCATAAATCTTCGTATTCAGGAAAAGTTAAATCTATTAGTAAGTTGGAAGCAAAATGATCTCCTTCAGCTATTTTTCTAAATATTAAAGGCAATAAGGCTCTGTCGTATTGTTTGCAAAACTTCAACAATGGGTCATAACCAATCGCTTCTATTCTCGTTCTAGATTGACTGAACGCGCTAAGCTCTCCCCATGATTCCACCCACTCAACATAATTTGCATAAAAATCTTTTTTTGTATTTTCAGGTAAAATATCTATTAAATATGCAATCTGCCTTAACTCTGAGTGAGAAAAGCTAATTTCAGGAAATTCTTCCAATGCTTGGTTTTCATCTATTTTATTTTTTTCTTCAGGGGTATCTGACTTGAAAATAATTTCATAACGATAGCACCCTGATATAGTAAAGAAAAAAAATATTGAATAAAAAAATAAAAACTTTTTTCTCATGATGATAAATTTTAAATTTTTTAAATAAAATGCAAAGGTAAATGATTAATCATTCAAAAAAAAATTTTTTATGTTAAATTTTAATTCTTTGAGTGTTAATGGCCACGCTTTTTATTGAACCGGTCGAAGGTAAACTCCAAACCCCTAATTGTTTATCTCTTCCGCCGGGTTAGCGACGCTTGTTTTATACACTTGCCAGCCGACACAAATGACTATCACTAAGGCCATGGCGCAAAGGATCGACAGATAGAGCCATAAAGGTATGTTCGTATGTATCGCGTACTGTTCCAACCAGCGTTGCATGATGAAAAAGCCCGTGGCAAAAGCAATAATCGCCCCGACCATCAGTAGTAGGGAGTATTCTTTTGCGAAGATGGATATAATATCGCCGACGGTAGCGCCGTTGATTTTACGAATAGCAATAGATTTACGCCGCTCTTCGCAAGCGAGCGAGACCAACGACACAAAACCGAACACACAAATGAGAACGCAAATTGCAGAAACAAAAGACAGTAACCGGAGCAGTGCGTTTTCCGATTTGAGGTAATCCTTGTATTCTTCTTCGATATTATTAATACGAAGTTGTCCAATCCACACTTCGGGATATTCCGTTTTAATCAACCGGTTGATTTTATCCCTGCACGATTCCCACATCCCTTCTCTGTATTTGAAAGACAATGAGGCACGAAAATAACTTGTTCCGTCACGTAGCCTGTTTTCTCCCCCGGGTTCGGGTTTTCGATAATAAGTCGGTTGAGATTGATTAGTCGGCGCAAAATAATAAATGTTTTTTAGCACTCCTTTTACAGTTTTCAGGCCGTCGTTGCCTTGTACAACATCAATTTCATCGAAAAACTGTTTGCCAACCGGGTCCTGCCAGCCAAATGCTTTTACTGCATCTTCGTTTATCATAACTGCCGATTCAGGGTCGGCATCGTTCATCATTTCGCCTGCTACTAACTGTAGATCAAAGAAATCGATACTTGCCGTTGAGATACGTGCTCTTATAAACTGTACCATTTCGGCGGCTGCAGGTTTATCGTCCCATGAAGTACTCCTTGACCAGCCTGAATTGGAAAAAGCACTAAGCGTACTCACCCAACCACCGGTAGAGACAATTTCGGTAATCTCCGGTATCTGTTTCAGTTGATTTATAAACACATCATCTGTTACCCCATCAATGGGTATTACTCCCTGTGTTAAAAAGGAAATGGACAGTGTAGCCCTGTTTTTAAAAGACAAACCCAACTCCCCCGAATAATACAGGAAATATATTTGTTTCACGATGACGAGGGCGCAAAAGGCAAAGCCGATGCTAATAGTCAACTGGCTCACAATAGAGGCTTTACTTAATAGCTTTCTATTGCCTCGTCGGATGGACAGATTAAGGCTTCTCCTTCGGAAGAGATACAATATCAACCACAATACGAACATGGAAATAAGTATGACGCTCCCTATATATAAAAGCGTTTCGCGGTAAATGGCCGACAAGTCCATTGAAACATAAGAAATCTGCATGAAAGGCTCATATAACGACTGTGTTAACATACACCCTACTGCGACAGAAAGCGTCAGCGTAAGTATAAATTCGACCGTCAGCATTTCTAACAGCGAGCGGCCGGAAGCGCCGCACACCATACGCAAGGCTAATTCCTTTTGTCGTATCCGAAAACGGCTGACAAACAAAGTCAGGTAGTTGAACAGCGAACAAAGGATGAGGATATTTTGTAGTCACGTGAACCATCGATATTCGCTGCAGTCGCTTCGGCAATTTCAGGGAACGTTTCTTTCAGATAACCAGCCCAATGCGAATGGAAGTGTCTGAAACCGGAAGAGCCGGTGTATACCACATACATGTGCTTAGCGTTTTTATGGAAGCTGTCGTATGTCATTTCATACCGTATCCACAGCATCGCCAACGAAAAGCAGGTAAAACCTATTGACAAGCCAAGCAAGCTGATTAGCGTCTGGCTCTTGTACTTCCACAAATTGCGGAACGCGATTTTCAAATAATGTAGTAACATTATGAATTCATTCTTAATTCTTAATTCTTAATTCTTAATTAATTATCGTTTCCGCCGGATTCCGATTTGCCGCTTTCCATACCAGAGATACGATAGAGAAAACAATGACAATGAAAACGATCATGAAAATCAGCACATACAGCCAGGCATCCATTGAGGTCTGTTTGACGTAACCCTCTATCCAGCGTTTCATGATGACATAACCGATGGGGAAGGCGACAAGCGCGGCAATAAAAAGCAATATCAGGTATTCCTTGAAGAAGATGTTCATGATGTCTGCTACCTCAGCGCCGTTAATTTTGCGTATGGCTATTTCTTTGCGGCGTTGCTGGCACGTTAAGCTGGCTAATGAAAAAACGCCGAAAACAGCTATCAGGATACAAGCAAAGGTCATGACCGACAAAAGCGAGAGTAGCGCCCGCTCCGACTTGAAATATTCATCGAAAATATCTTCCATATAGGAAAATGTGATTTCAAATGCTTCCCTGTCTTTAAATTCCTCGTGTATCCATTCGGTAACAGCCTGTTGGGTTTGATGGCGCATACCTTCATCATATCTGTATGCCATTGCCCTGAAGACATCGTTCCCTGAATAAGGGTAAGAAATACTTGTAGGTTGCGATTTTGTAGTTGGGGTCAGGTAAAAGTCTCTTGAAACGCCAAGCACTCTATTTTGCGATCTCAAAGATTCTCCTACTTCTTTCATGGCAGTCTCATTGAACACGCCCTTTGCAGGAGCGAATTCGTTAGGATGAGCTGTACCTTCAATGATTTCTACGCCAAAGAAGTCGAAAAAATGGGTGTCTGCAAATATGTTAAAAATGGAATAGGTTATTTTTTTTCCGTCTATTTCAAAATTCCACGGATTACTTCCTGCAATCATATTTTGGAGAAAATAACTGCCAAATGCCAATGGCAGCGCATCATTAATTCCGGGTATTTGCTTGAAACGATCAACATAATGCGGAGGCAAAGGGACAATACCGGCTTGTACTGCGGCAACATTATGGCGATTAATCCCCAAATCGGTTTGTTGCAAAAAACGCATCTGTTTGATAAAAACAGCCGAACAAAACATCAGCCCAAGGCTGATAATCAACTGTACCGAAAGGCTAACCTTGCGAAACAGATTTCGCGAACCCGGAGCGTCCGACCCTTTGATGCTGTCGTTCAATGTCTGTCTGCGGAAATATAAAACGGGAATACCTCCGGCGATGATGCTGCATACAATCAATAAAGCCGCATAACTCAACAATTCCGCATAAATGCTGATATTGTTGGAGCCGATACCCGCGTATTCTTTGAAATTCGGTATCAACGACCCTATCAGCAGGAAACCCGCGATTAGCGATAACAGGATAACAAAAAGGAAATCGGTATAAAGCGTTGCGGCTATTTGTCCGTCTGTTGCTCCGTTTACCTTTCGTAAGGCTAATTCGTGCAACCGCATCCGCACACGGGTGACAAATAATGTCAGGTGATTGAACAGCGAGCATAAAATAACCAATAATCCGGCAAGGACGAAAATTCGGATATGACTGAATTTGATGTCTGACGCCATCTTACCTGACGGATTGTTATAGCGTAATTGTTTCAAAGGAGTGAGGACAATGGATACAGGATAAGACCATTCTGGAAGAGAAACCTTATCTAACTTATTTTCAAGGGATTGCATGTCCACTCCATTTCTTACTAAAATGTATATATGATGACTTCCAAAAAACCACCATCTCAAATTTTCGGGTTGTTCAAGTGAAACGGGAATGATCATATTGAATGGTATGTTTGTGTTTGCCTGCCAACGGGGAATAGTTGCCTGTATGTCGTAGTTATACTTTTCCTTGATGTATTCTTTAGACCCTATTAGTTCGTCGGCGACGGCTGCCGGACGATCCGTACGACCTTCAATAAAAAAATTTTCCGGTAGGGAAAGATCAAAAATATTGCAAAAAGACGAGTCGGCATATAAAACGTTAATTTTATCATCAAGCGCAAAAGAGCGTATGCCACAGGCGTCCTCTATCTCCGGAAATTCCGATTTTAACCAACTCGCAAGGGGATACGGGTTTGAATCGTAAATATTGGATGCGCTGTTTGTTTCCCACTTATACATATCTGTATGTACGCAGTATATTCGCTCGGCTTTCTTGTGAAACCCGTCAAAGCTCATTTCGTACCTTATCCATATCGCCGAAAAAGCAAAACAGGCAAACCCCACCGCCAGCCCGATGATGCTGATGATATTCTGGGTCTTGTATTTCCGCAGATTGCGGAACGATATTTTCAAATAATGTAGTAACATAATGATTAATTATTAATTTCATTCTGTTTTGATACTTTGCACCGGGTCTGCCATGGCGGCTTTCATTGCCAGTATGCTTACTGTGAGCAGTGTAAGCGCTGCAGTAATAAGTACGGATGCGGCAAACATCCACCAGTTTAGCGAAATACGATAGGCGAAGTTTTGCAGATACTGTACCCCTACCCACCACGACAAGGGAATAGCTATGAGTAGCGAAATACCCAGTAATTTCACATAGTCGGCGGTGAACAACCTTACGATGTCCCACACGCTTGCGCCTACTACCTTGCGGATACCTGTTTCTTTGGTGCGTTGCTCGGCCATGAACGCCGTCAATCCGAAAACGCCCATACAGGCGACAAAAATGGCTAACAGGGAGAACACTACCGCTATGCGGACGCTACGACGTTCGCCGTCGTATAGTTTTGAGACTCTGTCGTCGAAGAAAGTAGGCTCGAAAACATTATTAGGGAAATACTTTTTGTATAATACTTCATAGGTTTTCAACTGTTCCTGCATATTGCCGTTTATCACACGAAGCAGCAGATACCTTTTGTGTTGCCCTAATCCATGGTGTATACATACGCCGCCAATAGGTCGGTGCAGTGATTCGTAATGATAATTCTCCACTACTCCGCAAATTTCGGGATAGCCGTACACGCCACTAAATTTACCCGTTACCCGCTGCCCTATCGCTTCTTCGGGCGTAAGTCCCAAATAGTCTACAACAGCGCGGTTCACCACAATTTGAGTGAAATTATTTACAAACATACGACTTGTAAACCTTTCACCTGTTGAGGTAATAATAACGGTATCGCGCATTTGTGTTTCCGGAAAAACGCTGCCTGCCAGCATTTTCATTTGCATTATGTCGAAATAATTAGGCTCTGTCGCATTAGGTCTTAACGGGAACCCTGTCTTGTCGTCCTCATCTCTGAAAAGCAAATTTTCACTCACTCCGAAAAAGTTGCCTAACTGGTTCTCGCGCGAAACCATCTCTACTGAGCTTAAAGCCCTGAACTCGTCTAACAACGTCGTAGGATTGCTGTCGTGTATCCAAAAGCCAATAAGGTTGTGTGGGTTATACCCCAGGTCTTTGCTGTTGGCAAAAATGATCTGCGCCTGCATAATCAAGACCCATGATATCAACACAATGGAAACGGCAAATTGTAAGACGTTGAGCGCTTTGCGTATTATGGCATGACTTGATCCGGGCATGGATTGGGTTCGTATAGCCGTCAGCAGCGGAAACCCTGAAATATAAATAGCAGGATATGAAGCCGCAAGCAACGTTGTGACGATCCATATCAACAGTGCGACGCCCAAAAAGAAAGGATTAAACGCCGTCTCGAAAGTAAGACGCGCATCCATGAGGTTGTTGAATGTAGGAAGCAGTACGCGTGCAAGCAAGAACGCAAGAATAAAGGATGCAAAAGTGAATATAGCCGTTTCAAGTGTCAGGCGCAGCATAAGTTCTGTTCGTGTGGCGCCTACCGTTTTGCTTATACCTATTTCGCGGGAGCGTTTTTGTGAGCGTGCGGTGCTTAAATTCATATAGTTGATACATGCAACTAAAAGTATGATCACCGACAGTAACGTCATCAGTCTTACCCTTTCAATATCTCCCAAGTTGAAAATTGAAATACGTCCCGCGTAACTTTTCGAGTGTAAGTGAATAGCTGTCAACCGTTCTAATTGCGTAGAAAAGGCAGTTGGCTGGTCTACGGTGGCATCGGCAACTATTTTGCGTATTTTTGTGTTGACCGTTTCAGGGTTTGCATTGGCGACTAACAGGCAAAAGGTTTCAAATTCGTCTACTATCCAAGTTATCTGACTATGTAACGGTCTCTCCTGACAGAACATAAACGGCGCAATTATTTTATGGTCGCTAAGGGAGCTGTTTTCCGGATAATCCTTAAACACCGCCGATACTTCCAAGGGGGGCGTATTTTTCCAAATGGTATGTTCAAGTATTTGCCCTATCGGGTCTTTGTTGCCAAACATCCTTTTCGCCTCTTTTTCGGAGATAGCTATTTTGTTGGGTTGCTTCAGCGCCTCTTCGGGATTGCCGATGATGAAGGGCGTGTTGAACAGACGAAAGAAATCTTCGTCGGCCCATATCACTTTTATCTGTACGATATTTTCATTGTTGACCATATCATACTCTCTGTAGACAGTCCTTACAGTTGCGACTATCTCAGGTATTTCCGCCTTTATTGCCGGTCCAAGTGCATTAGCCGTTGTCGCCCATCTTTCACCGTCTTTCGTGAAGGAATTAATGCGATAGATATTTTTGCTTTCCTTGAATGACTTGTCGTAAGAGAGTTCGCTGAAGTTCATTAAACTGATTAACAACACTACTGCCAAGCCAATTGACAGCCCCAAAATATTGATGATAGAAAAGACGCCCTGTCGAGAAAGGCTTCTAAATGTAATTGAAAATAGATTTTTAAACATAGTATTTTTTAAATTTTTTAATTATGAATTATGAACTAATTATCCACTTTTACTACCTCCGCCGGATCCTCTATGCTGGTTTTGTAGACTTGCCAGCCTACGCAGAGGACTATCACCATTGCCATGACGAATAGAATGGATAAATATATCCAAGCCGGTATGCTTGTCTGTTTAACATATTGTTCTATCCAGCGTTGCATGATGAAAAAGCCGGTTGAAAAAGCTATGACCGCTCCGATTATCAACAACAAGACATACTCTTTAGCGAAAATGGAAAGAATATCGCCGACCGTTGCGCCATTGATTTTGCGGATAGCAATGGCTTTACGGCGTTCTTCGCACGTGAGCGAAACAAGCGAGACGAAACCAAACACGCAAATAAGCACGCAGATCACCGAGACGACAGACAACAATTTGAGCAGGTTTTGCTCCGACTTAAGATAACTATTATACTCTATTTCAGTATTATATATATCAAATGAATAATAATCGCTTTTCATCCCTTCGAGCTTTACCTCGCAGGATTCCCATAAACCTTCGCGATATTTGAAAAGTATGTATCTGCCATAATAGATAGGAGGGGCTGCATTGACAGACTTGGCGTCCATACGGGCTATTGCCATTGTTTGCTGGTCTGATGGAAGATTTAAATAATAAATCGGATAAACCGATAGGGTAGGCGCAAAATCACAGACATTTTTGATAACGCCCTTGACCGTATATTTCCCGCCGAAATGCTTACCGACGGGATCATGCCATCCAAAGGCCTTTACTGCCGCTTCGTTTAGCAAAACCATTGTCTCAGGGTCGGTTTCGGATAACATTTCGCCGACAACTAACCGGAAATCATAGAAAGAAGTATATTCAGGCGAAACAAATACTTGATCCAAACTTATTTTCTCCGCATTGGACTGTTGTTCGTCCCACGTTTCAAACTCTTTCTTATTGCGCTTATCCTGCGAAGGCAAAGGCTTCATTGTTCTTGCATCAACGACTTCCATTATTTCCGGTATCTGTCGCAACCGGTCTGCCACTATTTCGTTATTCTCGTCATAGACCTTAATGGAACCCCTGTTTTTGAAAGAGAAACCCAACTCTCCGGAATGGTGTAGAAAATACATTTGCTTCACAATGATGATGGTACAAAATGCAAACCCCATGCTAATCACTAATTGGACGACTACCGACATTTTACGAAACAATTTTTTGTTGCTCCTACGAATGGATAAATTCAGGCTTCTTTGTCGGAAGATAAACAAGACTAACCAAAACATAAACAACGAAACGATAATGACACCTCCGATATATAGAAGCGATTCACGATATATAGTCGGCAGACTCATTGTAATATCCGACAGAATCAGGAAGGGATAGTGAAAATAATAGGTTAGCAGGAAACCAAACAAGATGGAAAACAACAGGGTAAGTATAAACTCTACCGAAAGCATTACTAACAGCGACCCCCCCGAAGCGCCGCATACCACCCGCAAAGCCAACTCCTTTTGCCGTATCCGGAAACGGCTTATAAACAGGGTTAAATAGTTGAACAGCGAACATAAAATGACTAACATACCGGAAACGGCAAATATCAAGATATGTTTAAATTTAACTTCTTTGACCATCTCTCTCTCCGGATCGGTATAACGCAGTTTAGTAATGGGTTTAATTGTCATTTTGCTAATATTACGTCTTTCAGCGCCGGTTTCATGTGCGTATAATTTCTTTTCAAACGCTTCGATATGTGTTCCCGGAATCAATTCGATAACCGTATTGTTATCACTTATGATAAGAGTCCATGGATTATTGCGAAACACTGACAAGTCAGGAAACGAACCTATAAAATCAAAGAAATAATTGCTATGAAGGGACATTCCCGACACAACAGCACAAATCTCTCCATATTCTCCAACCTTTTTCCCTATCGGATGTTCATCTCCAAATAACTGCCGGGCTTTTTCCTGTGTGATAGCCAATTTTTTACTGTCCGGGATGAGAAATTCCCAACTCCCTTCCAACACTTTCACATCAAAAATACGGACAAAAGAAGAGTCGGATATAATGAAAGATGCCTGAATCGCTACGCCTTCAAAATCAACTGTGTTTGTACCGTGAACCAAAGAAGCCGCATTTGCTATTTCCGGAAATGTTTCATGCAGATAAGCCGCCAATGGAAAAGGGGTTGTATTAGTATGGTCGGTTTTGGATAAACTGGGCACAGAAACTACATACAAATTTTTGGCGTTTTTATGGAACGTATCGAAAGTCATCTCGTAAACGATCCACAGCGTCGCCAAAGCAAAGCACGTAAAGCCCACCGCCAAACCAATCACGCTTATCAGCGTCTGTCTGCGGTACTTCCACATATTGCGGAATGCTATTTTTAAAAAATGTAGCAACATGAAAATATTTGATTTTTAACACTAAGGTAAGTTCGTAATTGCTTCACTTCGTAAAGCGACACATTATTTGATTTTTAACACTAAGGTAAGTTCATAATTCTTAATTCATAATTCATAATTCATAATTCTTAATTGATTGATTATAGTCTCGCTTCTGTCGCTAACTGCCCGTCGAACAGGTTGATGATGCGGGCAGCATATCCGGCGTCGTGCTGACTATGGGTCACCATGACGATGGTAGTACCTTCTTTGTTGAGTTCGGTCAACAGGCTCATCACCTCTTTACCGTTTTTCGAATCGAGATTACCGGTCGGCTCGTCTGCCAGAATGAGTTTGGGGTTAGCAACTACGGCGCGGGCGATGGCTACGCGCTGTTGTTGTCCGCCGGAGAGCTGTTGCGGGAAATGTTTGGCACGGTGCGAGATTTCCATCCTGTCCATGGCCGCCTGAATACGAGTTCGGCGTGCTGACGACGGGATACCCATGTATAACAAGGGCAGTTCGATATTTTCAAAGACATTCAACTCCTCGATAAGGTTGAAGCTCTGAAATACAAACCCTATGACTCCTTTACGCAACCGTGTCCGTTGTTTTTC
>JGI24702J35022_10001787_pt1 | contig 13262 bp, 15 predicted proteins | sample TergutTh196P4_FD_35022 | JGI IMG/M metagenome (IMG submission 35022)
CCCGGACATTCAGAAAGGGGCGATATTTTGTCTCCAGTAACAAAGGCACATATGCAGGCAAGCCGCCGCTACAACGAAAAAGCCTATGACCGCATAGAGCTCAAAGTCCCCAAAGGCCGCAAGGCCGAACTCCAGGAACACGCCCAGCAGCAAGGCGAAAGCCTGAACGGGTTTGTGAACCGGGCAATTGACCATGAGGTGGAGCGGGACAATGGCGAGGCCGGAGCGGGCGGGGGGACACAGTAGTATGGAAAACCCCGGCGAAATCATCATGTACCAAACAGAGGACGGATATACAAAGATCGACGTCCGCATGGAGAATGAAACCGTCTGGCTGACGCAGGCGGCGATGGTGGAGTTGTTTCAGTCCAGCAAGGCAAATATCAGCGAGCACATCAGGCACATATTCGATGAGCGCGAACTGGATGAAATTTCAGTTGTTCGGGATTTCCGAACAACTGCCGCCGATGGGAAAGGCTATCAGACGAAGCACTATAACCTTGACGTGATCATCTCCGTAGGCTACCGGGTGAAGTCCCTGCGCGGTACACAGTTCCGTCGCTGGGCACTCCAGGTGCTGCGCGAGTATCTTGTCAAGGGTTTCTCCATGAATGACGACCTGCTCAAACAGGCCGGGGGCGGGAACTACTGGCGCGAGCTTTTAGAGCGCATCCGTGACATTCGCTCCAGTGAGAAGGTGTTCTATCGTCAAGTGCTCGACCTCTACGCCACCAGCGTTGACTACGATCCACGCGCGGCGGAATCGCGCGAGTTTTTCAAGATCGTGCAGAATAAGATACACTATGCCGCGCATGGGCACACGGCTGCTGAGGTCATAAGCGCCCGCGCAAATGCGGAGCTGCCCTACATGGGTTTAACCGTTTTTTCCGGCGAGCAGCCTACCAAGAACGAAGTGGGCACGGCGAAGAATTACTTGAAGGAAGACGAGCTCGCCATACTGAACCGTATGGTGTCGGCGTTCTTCGATCTCGCGGAGCTTCGGGCCATGAACCGCCAACCGATGTATATGCGTGACTGGATCGTGGAATTGGACGATTTCGCGAAGCGTTACGGTAAGGGCGTGCTGCCAAATGCGGGCAGCATCAGCCACCAGGACGCCATCGCACGGGCTGAGGCGGAATACAAAAAATATTGCGAGAAGATGATCGGAGAACCAACGCCAGTGGAGCGCGAGTATCTGTCTGGAATTAAGAGCGCACAGAAGAGGCTGGAGGGACGCAAGGCAAGCGACTACAAATAGGCAATGCCCTCCAGGGGCCCGTAAATGCCCCTGGACGCGCTTAGTCCTGAAAACGCGTCCAATTGCCACTAGAGGGTACAACGCGCCACAGAGGCCAGCAGAACGAACGTAGCGCGTGTTCTGGGATGTGTTCGGGCATGTAAGGTGCAAGAGGGGGGCAATAATGCATTTTAGAGAAGTTGAATATCGTCACAAAGTTCGGCTCGTTGACGGGAAGCAGGGGGTTCTCAGGGATGCGCGGGCCCCTTGTTATTTCTTGTTATTCGGCTTTCCCCTCAACCGTCATAGGCCAACTTTATCGTGCAGCCCATCGAAATGCTGGTGTCCGACGACGAAACCCAAATGACCGCCGACCTGGTGACCGTGAAGGGCGAGGTGTTCCGGCAGACCTTCATGACAACGGATTTTAACTCCCTGCAGCGGTTCAAAAATCTGCTGAACAAGCGAACCATCGCCCTGAGCTATACCGGCACCGAGGGCGACCTGGAACTGCTGAAGAATTTTCTCTCCGAACTGGAATGGGTGCGCAAAGTTGGCGTCAGCGCCCAGGGCCTCTACTGGCTGGATGGCCGCTGGGTATATGCCGCGCTGGATGGGGCCATTGAGCAGGGCGGCAAGGCCGTGAGCAACGTGCTCCAGCTGGAACGGTGCAAGGGGCTCCAGAGCGCGGTGCATCGGCAGAAGGCAATCGGCAAGGAGCAGCTGCTGGGCCTGGGGCCGCTGCTGCTGGGCTATAACGAACCGGCGAAAACGGTGTCGGTGCTGGCGTGGGCGGCGGGGTGCTTCATCAAGCCCCACTTGCGCAAATCCGGGATCAAGTACCCCCACCTCTTCCTGATCGGCGAGGCCGGGAGCGGCAAGTCGAACACCCTCGAACAGGTGATCCTGCCCATCTTCGCGCAGAACAAGGTGACGGCGGCGACCCAGGTCAGCAGTTTTACGCTGATGAAGGAATCGGCCTCCAGCAACCTCGCGCCCCAGCCCCTCGACGAGTTCAAGCCCTCGAAGATGGATAAAACGAAACTCGGCTGGCTATATAACCATTTCCGCGACAGCTACGACGGCCACCAGGGGCAGCGCGGGCGCGCCGACCAGACGATCCTGTATTATGATCTGCTGGCTCCGCTGGTTGTGGCCGGAGAGGAGTCGCCCGACGAGACGGCGATCCGCGAGCGCGGGATTGAGCTGCTGTTCAGCCGGAAGGACCTAAAGCCCGATGAGCGCCGGGAGGCGTTCGGGCGGTTGTGCGCCGCGCCGGAGCTACTGACGGGGTTTGGTCGTGCGTTGTTGGAAGTCGCCCTGCGTAGCGATGCCGCCGAAGTGAAGCAGTGGTATACGGAAGCCTGCGAGCAGTTCGATAAGGCCCTGCCGTCCCGGATCGTCAATAACCTGGCCTGCTGCGCCGCAGGGCTGCGTCTGCTTGAGAAGCTGTGTACCCTACAGGGCCTGCCGTGGAAATCAGTCTTTGATTTATCTTTGAATTGCAGCATGCAATACCTGGGCTTCGCGGCGCGGGAGTACCTACTCGACGGCAATACCAACAACCGGGGCATCGTGGAGCAGTCCCTTGAGATCATGGCGCGCATACCTGGCTTTTTCCGTGACAAAGACCAATGGTCCTTCGTGCCTGAGCAACGCGGCATACTAATCCCCGTGCGGGATGTGCAAGGCCGTATTCAGGGCCTGCAAGTCCGCCGGGATGCTACAGAGAAACGCAAGTTCCGATGGGTTTCCAGCGCAAGCTACCCGGACGGCTGCCGTGCCGAGGGCTGGACACACTTTGTGGGCCCGCCCCGGGAAAAGATCATCCTGATTGAGGGCCCGCTGAAGGCCGATGTGGTGCATCAGCTCACCGGGCAGACCGTGCTGGCCGTGCCCGGCGTGAATGCCCTGACACATTTAGAGAATACCCTGCTGACCCTGCGGAAGCTTGGCGTGCGGCATATCATGACTGCCTTTGACATGGATTTTCTGAGCAATCCCCATGTGCAGAGCGGCTACGACACTCTTACTCAAAAGCTCATGTCACTGGGCTTCCGCTATGGCACCTACCTGTGGGACCCGGGCTATAACGGCCTGGATGACTACGTTTGGGAGGGCTGCCGGCGGGCCGGGGTATGAGCAAAGTGAATGAGAAAAGCTCCTCTGTTTGCGCCATGTGCGCGCCAGAGGAGCTTTTGTTATTCGTTAAACTATGATTTGATTGATCTCCGCCTCCAGGATGGCGATGCCACCCATCAGCTCTTCAAAGGTTGGTTTTGCCCCGAAAATCATGGCCTGCATATGCGTGTAATCCGCTCTAAGCTGCTCCATACTGCGCTGCGGCGGCATAAGGCGCATGGTTCCCGGCTTTGCCAAATGGTATTCCGCCCAAGGGGAACGGTAGAACTTTTCCTTGAATGCCACTACCCTCGCCAGCAAATCTAGGTCTGCAAACGCGTTGTCCATAACCCACGAGCTTGCCATGCAGTAGAGATCATAATAATGCCGGGAGTAACGCTCCGGCATCCTGCTGTTGTCGGGCCGGAAAGCCTCCCGGTGCAGGATGGTGATCTTCTCCCAGAAGGTACGCTCCGGCAATACGGTCAGCACACTTGTTTCGGGTTCTTGGAACAAATGCGGGTACTGCTCGGCGGCATAGGGCTTGATCATCCTTGGCGCCGCCGGCGTCCACGCTGCCAACGCCCCGATTTCCAGCCGGATCACCTGTAATATCGTGCGGTCCTGGAATTCCTGCGGGTAGGTGAACAGGATGGTCTGCCCATCGTCAGGATCCGGCTCAATCCGAATCGCAATGCCCAGTTCTTCGCTTAGGGCCGTCTGCACTGCCGGTAAAAATTCATCCCGTAAAAACCGCTCGGCGCGCTCATTGGCTTCTTTGTTGAACCTGTCCTGTTTGGTATTGCTGCGGGGCTCCCAGGGCTCCTCCGCTTGATAACCGAGCACACGCCAATCCAGGATTAAGTCGATGTCCTCTGAAAAGCGCTCAATCAAGCCGTATGCTTTGGAAAGGCTTGTACCGCCCTTAAACGCCAGGTGCTTTTTCCATGGGCAGCGGTGGAACAGATAATCCAACGTCCAACAGACCCAAAAGTCTTTTTCGATGATCGCGATAGTCATCCCCATTTTGTCGGCAGTGTTGGTGAACAGGTCGCGCCGATCCTCGGACGCAAGCGTGGCAATTCGTTTCATTAGCCGCCTCCCGCAAAAATTTGCTTAATCTCCTCGTAGACCCATCCGGTCATATACTTGCCCGATTGCAGGATTTCCGCCTGCTCTCCCGCTGAGAACCGCCGCGCGATATGCTGCCGCGCCCGGCCATCTATGCCGTCTTTGCCAAGCGCTTTCATCGCCTGGGCCAGCAGCGCGGATTGGTAAGGGAGCTTAGAAACATCCTTGTTCGCTGTGTGCTTAAAGCGCAGCCTGGTTTGACCGAAGGAATACTCCCGGTAGGGCCCGTCGCTCACGTACTCCCATTCGGCAGGCACCTGCGTTGATAAACCCAGCAGATTCAGCGCGGTATCGCCGCTGGGCACCGCGGTCCAGCCATGATTCCTGGCAAGGGCTTCGGCAACCTTGTGCGGAGCCGGTGCGACCATCTCCTGCATAAATTCATTGTACACAGGCAGTTCGTACACGCCGCGCTGGATGCGCCGGATCGTGCCCGCCTCCGCAAGGCGCGACAGGCTTTTCTTGACTGAGTTCGCGTCCGCCAGGTCGGAGAAATCGGACGGCACGAACACCGCCCCGCCTTCGGAAGACAGGATGCGGCTGCGTATTTTTTCTAAGTGGCCCCGTTCCATAAAATCACCTCGTCACCAATATTATATACTATTGGTGACGAAAAAGCAAGAGCAAACCTAAATATTTTTTGATAATACGTTTTCCTGTTGCAAAACCGCCTCCTCGCCGGTATAACAAATCAAAAGCCAAAATAGGAGGACTCAATCATGCTTATCGACATCGATCACGGCAATTCCGCCGTCAAAACCTCGCGATTCCAGTTCTGCTCCGGGCTGACCGAGCACCTGGCAAGGCCACCCCTGGCCGAGGACATCATTGAATACGATGGCCGGTACTGGACGCTGTCCAACACCCGGATTGCCTACAAGCGCGACAAGACCAGGGACGACCGCTTCTTCATCCTGAGCTTGTTCGCCATCGTAAAAGAGCTCGCGGCTGCGGGTCCGCTCAAGCCTCTGAACACTGTGGATCTGGCTGTGGGCTTGCCCCCGGAGCACTACGGCAATCTGCGCGATGGGTTCGCGCGCTACTTCAAAGAGCCTTGCCCGGTGCATCTGACCTATAACGATACGAAGCTGTGCATCACGATCCGCCACGTGTTCGTCTACCCGCAGGCCTATGCCGCGGTGGTGCCCCAGGGCGCCCGGTTGGCACAGCAGCCGCTCCTGTTCATCGTGGACATCGGCGGCATGACCACCGATGTCCTGCTTCTGCGCAGCGGCAAACCGGATCTGGAGTTCTGCCGTTCGCTCGAAACCGGCATCATCACCATGCAGAACCAGGGAACTGCTGCAAGACGCGATGGAGCAGGGCATCATCACCCGCAACCCTGCCGCCGCTGTGAGGCTTCCAAAGGTGCCACAGCGCATTCTAACCACCTACAACGAGGATGAAGCGAATACGCTAACGGCGGCTGCGAAAGGCACAGATTTGTATGTTCCCATCATACTTGCATTACGTTGTGGCTTACGCCGGGGCGAAATCTTGGGCCTGCAATGGAAGTCGGTTGACCTGAAAAATGGAACCATTGTGATTCAGGACACTATGACGAAAACACAGACAGTTATCGTGCGGGAGGGCACCAAGACAGACGGCAGCTACAGGAAGCTTTTAATGCCTGACATTGTGACGGAAGCCCTTAGAGAGCACAAGGCAGAGCAAGAGGAGCGCAAAACATTTTTTGGCTCTGGTTATGTTGACGGCGGCTTCGTGTGTGCACAAGCGAACGGTAGGCCTATGAGCTTCGGCTTTACAAAGCGCGTTGAACGGCTCATAAAGCAAATCGGGCTTCGTGTGCTCACCCTTCACGATCTGCGCCATACCAACGCAACCTTGCTCCAAGATTGGGGAGCAGATATCGCGGATATTTCAAAGTGGCTGGGACACAGCGAAATTTCCACAACGGCGAATATCTATCTCCATCTGGATTACAGGAGCACGGAAAAAGTGGCGGCGCTGAGCAACGCGAAGCTGAGAGCGTAAAGACTGTTCGCTGGAAATTCATTAGGCAATCTTTAGGCACAGCCCCTTTTCGGCAAAAGAGAAACCCCCGAGACCCTTATACGCAAGGCTTCGGAGGCTGGAAAAGTGGCTGCGGATCTAGGATTTGAACCCAGACAAACAGAGTCAGAGGCTACTTGCATTTTATGAAACTCGTTGCATATCAAGGGCTACAGCGCTTTGGTTTTCAACTCGGCACGGTTTCGGCACATCTGCGCCAGAAAAAGATTTCCAAAAATCGTGAAGTTGCACTGCGGTAGCGGCTTCGGCTGCGGGGCTATAATGTGTGTAGACCTTGGCGGTAACACTGACATCCGTATGACCGAGCAGAACCTTAGCGATGTTCAGCGGCACTCCTGCTGTCTGATAATCAGTCGCACACGTGTGGCGCATACAATACGGAGTCAAGTCCTCCGCGACGGCAGACAGTATAATTTTACTGCGGTATACTTTTGCGCCCATTGAAATATCAAGCTCACGCTTAAAATTTTCCCACATAGAACGCATGGACGTTTCAGTATGAGGCTTAAACGGATCGCGCAGTTGACCAAAGATAAACGTGGTGCGGGTAGCGCGTCTGGCGACCCGCAGCCGTTCAAGCAACTCGGGAGGCGCAGGTACGCGCCGCTGGCCTGCGTCTGTTTTTGTGCCGGTTGTATTGCCGAGGGCGTGCGTAACGCTAATGAAACCGTACCTAAAATCAATATCGCCCCAGTTCAAGGCAATGGCTTCAGATGGGCGCAGGCCGCAATAGAGCATAATAAGAATCCAAAGTCCGGCGCGGTGCGTCTCACAAAGTTCGAGTATCTTCGAACGCTCGTATTCGGTGATGGCGCGGTGTGTCCCTTCGGTCACCCTTGGCAGATCGAGATTGCGGGCCGGATTCTTGCTCATGTAGCCGTTCTCAATGGCCTCTTCAAAAATTTGATACATAGTCATGCGGAGTTTTCCGACATGGCTTTTACTTTTTCCGGCTTGACTATTCAATACCTTCTGGCAATGAATCTTTCGTATATCGCACAGTGGCAGATTGCCAAGCACAGGGAAAATGTGCAACCGCAAGTTTGCTTCGTAAGTTGCATAATTTTTTTCCGAGACATTTCCGTACTTATAAGTTTCAAGCCATTCCTCAGCCCAGCGGCTAAATTTCGTATTACTGTTGAAGCACAGCTCCCCACGCTTGATTTCGATTTTCGTTTGCGCGATCATTTCCCGCAGCTCTTGCTTGGATTTTGATTTTAAGTATATACGGCGACTATTCCCTTGCCCGTCCTTCACGGTCAAAGTCTTGCGGTAGTAGCCGTCTTTGTTTTTCTTGAAATCATCTGTCATATCGACACGTCCTATCTATATTTTTTCTCCGCAATGCGGGCAGATATCCACAGTTTTCTGGTGCTCCATTTGCTCAACAAACCCAGCTGATATAATGCCGGTCGGCACAGCTACGAGGCCAATGCCAAGCAGGGCAATAACGGCGCTTATTATACGGCCTGCCGCCGTTACGGGATAAATGTCTCCATAGCCAACCGTGGTAAACGTAGCAACAGCCCACCATAGGCCAGAAAATGCGTTGCGGAACACTTCGGGTTGCTCCGGATTCTCGACGGTGTACATCAATACTGACGACATCACCATGAGCAACGCCACGACAAACATACTTGAAATGAGCTGCGCGGCCTTGCGCCGGAACACGTTGGCGATAGAGGATAGCGCGGTGGTGTAGCGATTCATTTTCAACAAGCGCAACAGGCGCAACAGCCGGACCATGCGAAGCACCCGCAGATCAATCGGGAAAATGAAAGGCAGGTAAAACGGCAATATCGCCAGCAAGTCTACAATCGCCATAAAGGAAAGCGCATGCTTCACGGCGGCCCGGAGCGGGCGTAGTTCCGCGTGTTTAAGCGGTGCGGTCCATAGACGCATAAGATACTCGACAGTGAAAATGAAAACTGATATAACCTCGACATTGCGAAACAGCGCATACACGCCATCGGGAAGCCCTTCAAAGGTATCAAGGATTACCAAAACGACATTTATCACAATCAGCGTGATTATGACCCCATCGAACAAGGCGGCGGCCCGGTTGCGGTCATCGCCGTCGCGGATAAGCCCATATATAGCAGCGCGAAGCTTTTTCATGACAATACCATCCAAATTATAAAAAATTCCCAATTATTACGGGGTTGACGGGACAGCGCGACACCGCTATAATGTACGCCCCCATGGAAGACATTACCGACTATCGCCGCACTGAAGGGAGAAAGTGAGTAATGGAATCCGTCGCGCGAGACCGATTAAACGACCTACTCGCGGAAATCACGAGCGGTGAGTTGGAGGAAGCGATTGCTTACGGCGAAGAATTAGTAGCTCGCTGTATTCGAACCACTTCTCCAAATCCTCCGGGGTCAGCGCCTCCGCAACAGCATATGCGCGTCTGACCTGGTCATCGGTCACACCCCCTGCGTCTTCGGACGCGGGGGGTTCTTTTTTTTGCGCAGAAAGGCCGAGCAAGTCGCCTGGAGAAACTTCAAGTGCATCACATATAGAGGCAAGCAGGTCAACATCTGGTCGATTAAAGCCAGCCTCCCAATTAGAAACGCGAGTATTGCCGACGCCAATCAGGATCGCGAAATCCTTTTGGCTCAACCCTTTTAGTTCCCTATATTTCTTAATTCGAGCACCTATTTCATACTTCATATGGAAGCCTCCTAAGAGCATTATAGCAGAGGAAAAATAGTTGTCAAGAAAATAATTCAAAAAAACTGAAAGAAATGCTTGACAATCCAGATAATCTGTGCTATAGTAAGCGTATTCCAGAAATACTGAATTTTCAAGGAGGAAATAGGGAGGAGAATACCAGATGCAGGTATATGAGAGAGTGAAAAAGTACATAAATGAAAGCGGGATGAAGCAAGGGGTAATCGCGGAGCGGGCGGGTCTTTCGGCTCAAGCGATGAGCGCCATGATGAACGGAAAGCGAAAAATGTACGCAGACGACCTTGAAGAGTTGTGCCGAGTTCTCGGCGTAGACGTCGGGCTCTTCATCTATCCGGGCAACGCTACTGACGGCCCGCAGTAAAGCTGGCCGGTAGGGAGCAGGAGAGGAACAAAGATCAATCGGCGTACGGGTTACCTTCTCGATAGAAACGTTCATCGCTCCACCCACCAGAGCACACGCCGCACCAGCCATCGGTATGGCCTTCAGCCTTACACTCATCAAGGGTACCGGAAAGAACGCCGTTGGTGATGGTGCGGCAGTTTGGACTAATGTGCACTTTGTCACCAGTGTGGCCCCAGTAGACCACAAACCTGGCTTGCCTGGTAGTCGTGGTGGTTGCAGCAGCTATCGATTTCATGGTTGCCACGGTTGCCAATGTTGTCGCCAGAGCACTCGGACTTGTTGTGGTGGCGGTAGGCATCGGTGGCATGGAGAATGTCGGAGCGGGCGCGGTGCTCGTGGTGGAGAAATCCGCGCCTGTCTCCAGAGACATCACAGCGGCGGGCGAACCAGGGGGGACGGGATCACCAGGGACAATGACGGCGATGAAGATCACACCGATAACGGCGGTGACGGCGATCTTCAGGCCCATCTTCCATGGCTGGTACCTCCACATCAGGAAAAGGCCGACCGGGAAAAAGAGAAACAGAAACAACACAGCAGACCAGGGTTTTTGATACCATTTCATGAGAACACGACCTTTCTATATTCGGGGGTAAATGGACGGTGTAAGCACGCGTACGGTACCTGCGCTATCAGGCTACGCACCGCAGTTCGAGTCTGCAACCCCTATCAGCGCCTGAATGCGCCAGGCCAACTTCTTTCAAAACGGAAATCGCCCCGTGTGCATAGCGAACGACAGCCGGAAAGACGGCCCCTTGCAGGGCGGCGGCTGAAGCCGTAAACCGAAACCGCCGCCCAACTCACAGAGACAAAGCCATTCTACCACACGCGACAAAATCTTGCAAGAAAATTTTGGGAAAAAGGAGTACTGAATGAAACGCATAAAATGCAAGGTGTGCGGCAAGCGCGTAAAGCCAACTAAGGATTTACTGTATATCGCGATGGAAAAGCAGGCGGCCTTCAAGGCGATGGTGGAAGCGAGCAAGGCTTTTGAGTGCATCGACTGCCCGCGTTGCAGCCACCAAATCGTCCTCGGTGTCCGTGAGGGCTGGAAAGAGGAGCCGGACGGGGAGGAGGAGGCAGAGGAATGACGGCGATTATTGTAACGGCGATCATATGCGCGACGCTGGTCGCGGTGACGGCGATCAACGCGTACTCAAAGAGTAAAAAGTAAAGCCCGCCATCGGCGGCAACCGAATGACGGGCGGCGGGCACCAAAGGCGCACCACATAACACCATTATTATATCACGCCGCGCCTTTGGTGTCAACAACAAAATTCGAAAGGGTGACACCATGCAAACAAAGACAGTTCGGGAGAAATCAGACGAACGCAAACGCATTGCCGACGATATCCGGGGGCAGTTCGGAGGGGCGGGCGCAATTTGCGCCGCAGACGCAAAACGTTATTTAGGCCTGCAAAAAGAGGCGGGAATGAAATTCCTTCGAGGAATTCCATCTTTTCTTTCAGACACAGAAAACGGCGGCGGCAAACGCATGTATCTTGTGATCGACTTGGCGAGGAAAATCTACGAAAGGCAGGTGCCGTAAGTGGAATACACACTCTACGGATTGAGAATCATCAAAGGCGGAACTTTCCTTGAGAAAGAGTTCCAGATCAGCGACGACCCGGAGGCCGACGCCCGGCACGCCTGCCGTGAAATGATATTGCACGCGCCGAAGGGCGTAGAGCACGGCGTCGAATTTCGCTTGATCGAAGCGCCCGCGTCATACCCTAGGTGCAGCGACCTCGGCAACATCCTGGATGAAACGATTGTTGACCTAGGCTATCGCCTGGCTGCCTTATCGGACGCGGAACTCGAAGCACGGTGGAGGGCTTGCCGTAAAATGGGTGAAAACACCATCCTTGCGCAATGGCACATGGCCGACAACCGATTCCGGGAAGAGTTCAGGCGGCGCGGCCTATACCAGCACACCGCAACAATCACTCTTGACGGCGAGGACGGGGAGCCTGTCGAAAGGGAGTACCGGATCATATGGGCACCGGGGCGCGTGGCGGCGAAAACAAAGGCGCTGGAATGGGCGGCGGAAGTCCGCGACGAAACCTGCCTGCCTTGGGGGCTATCGCGGCTTGCTTATAGCGACCGAGAAGCCTGGCCTGACGACGACAGCGATCTTATCAATTCCGAGGCGTTCCATGCCGGGTGCAACGGGATGAATGAACCCTCCGAGGAAAACATACTCGACGGCGAGCTGCGGGCCGCCCGCGACACCACGCCGGGCATGAAGCTGGCGCAAATGTGCAGCCAAGCCATTGAAATCATGAATGCTGGCACGCCGGACGACCAGGACGGTGAGCAAATCAAGCGCTATCTGGGCGACCTGAACCTCGAAATCATCAAGCGCGTGGCCTTTTGGGCGCTGATTACCCTGGTGCTGGCCCTGTCCGCTGTTTTCGGCGGCGGCATGCTGACATCGCACATTACAAATGGGACCATAGCAAAGGCCGCGCTCAACGGCCTGCTGGGCACATACGCGGCGGCGGTTATCGTGGCGGCGCTGGGGATCGCCAACAAAAAGCTGATCGTGCTGGAGAACTGGGTCGCCACCTGGGCCGCGAACCTGGCCGCGCGGAAGCGAGGAGAACTCGAACGCCTGGAGGGGGCGGGGGCCGAAGGCGGCACGGACGTTGCTAAGGAATGCGTCTTTTGCAAATATTGCACGCTCAAAGCGGGAGAACAACCGCAGTGCACCAAGAACGAGTGTGGCACATCATTCAATGGCACGTGTGAGTCCTGGGAACGCTGAACAGAGGATGGCGAACTCGAACGCCGGGAGCAGGCGGGGGCCGAGGCCACCGCGACCGGTACATGCGCTTCCTGCGCTTGCTGCGCACAAGACGATAGCGACAACGAATTTTATTGCAGCCTCAGCGGCAAGGTTGTGCCTATGGGTCATAGCTGCAATGAATGGCTGCAGTGGTAGGGGGAGAAGATGACTTATCGCGAGATGGAACTCAAGCAATCCATGCCCTACCGTGCAAAGGTCAAATACGCCAAAGACCGCATATGGGAGTTTGAGGATGAGTGCCGCGAGCGAGGACTGAACACGCACATCTCGGTCGGCGGGTTGGATAGCATCACATTGTTTCTATTCCTTCAATCCATGCGGGTTTATATCCCGGCTGTGTCCGTGTCGGTGCTGGAGGATAGAAGCATCCGCAACATCCACCAGCAGCTCGGCATTATACCGCTGAAGCCCCTGAAATCCATGGTGCAGGTTGTGCAGGAGTTTGGCTATCCAGTCATCAGCAAGGGCAAGGCAAAGAAGATCGAGACGCTCCAATCGCCGAACAGTGAAAGGCAGACATTTATACACGCGCTGATGACCGGCGAAATGGGAGCGCAAGGAAACTATGGCAACAGTGAAAAGTTAAAATTACCCGATAAGTGGCTTCGGCTTTTCGCGGGACACTATCAAGATCATAGGCCAGACTTGCCATGCGCTGTTGCCCCCTTCAAAGTATCAGATCGGTGCTGCTACTGGATGAAGGAAAAGCCATGTGACGATTGGGCGAAAGCCCACAACTCAGTGCCATACCTGGGCCTTATGGCCTCCGAGGGCGGACAGCGTGAAATGGGGCTTGTAAAGAACGGCTGCAACTATTTCGGCAAAAC
>JGI24702J35022_10001788_pt1 | contig 13252 bp, 8 predicted proteins | sample TergutTh196P4_FD_35022 | JGI IMG/M metagenome (IMG submission 35022)
ACGCCGTGCCTTGCGTATGCTTGTCGTACCCTTTGTGTCAAATTCAATTGTCGCAGTCGGATTTCCTTTTGACAGATTGATACTCTCTAAATAGACATAGCGTTCTGTCGCCGTGCTGCCTGTTACTGAAATGCCTTTGACCGCAATCTTCTTGACGAGTTTCTTGTTATACGCTTCCATCGCGTCTAATCGGTAAATCATATTGTAAATGCTGTCCTTTTTATGCGTCGCGGAATAGCGCAGCGTGAACAGCGGGTTAAATTCGCGCAGACGTTCTTTTGTCACCGCGCCCTCAACGGATTGCGGCTCGTCGATAATGAGTATCGGGTTGGTTTTGGCTATTATGTCTATCGGCCTGCGGCTGCGGAAGTCATCCAATTTCATGTATATCCTGCGGGCATCTTTACCTCTGGCGTTGAACGCCTGCGAGTTGATAATCATTGCGTTTATTTTGCTGTCGGAAGCAAAGCGATCAATTTCAGTAAGCTGAGCGGAGTTATATATGAAGTAGCGTATAGCCTCGCCGTATTCCTCCTTGAAATGCTCCTCTGTTATCGAAAACGATTTATGTACTCCCTCGCGGATGGCGACGCTCGGCACAACGATGATGAACTTGCTCCACCCGTATCGTTTATTAAGCTCGTACATTGTTTTGATGTATGTGTAGGTTTTGCCGACGCCGGTTTCCATCTCAACGCTCAGGTTGTACCGCCCCTCTAACTGTTTAGACGGTTCTATCAAGCCTGATCGTTGGATTTTGCGGATTTGCTCCAGAATCATTCCATCGTTGAGTTCGTTTGATATTCGGGTATTTCCATACCCTAAAAAATCTTCATCGTCTGTCAAACTCAGTTGACCATAGCCCGGATCAATGCGAAAGCCGGACGAGTGATATGGCTGCCCTGCAAATACGTCGCATATCGCTTTCGCCGCGTCAGCCTGAAATTTCTGGTGCTTGAATTGGAGTTTCATTCTGTATCGCCTCCACCGAATTTGCTAAACAACGTTTAGCGAATTTTTAATAATCAGTTTGGCTGGTTGTAATTTTATTACTTTGATTCAGTAAACAATGTTTGCTGAATTGTTTGTATGCCCTTTCGATTTGAAAAGGCTAAACAATGTTTGGCTTTTTTGTATTAATCAATAGCATCTACGATTACTAAACATCGATTGCGAAAAGGTCAGACAATGTTTGCCCTTTTGGGGATTCGCTAATCAATGATTGGTGTTTTTCTGAAAGGGCAGTTGCCGATTGCCCTTTTGAAGATTTAGCAGACTGCGTCTGCTGAATTGATGGTACACGTCATATCACCTTCACAGTTGTATTCGGCGCGAATAGCTTGAAGATTTCTGCGACGTTTATTTTCTCTGGTGAACTCATGAACGATGAATCCCGGAACACGGCACGGAGCGGTTGCCGTTTTGCAATCTCTTTGACCACGGCATCGCTGATTTTGTCTGCAAAGCAGGCAATCAGGTCGCCGCCGTTGTAAGTGTGAACGGTAAAGCCGTCGATTATCTCATGGGTGTGCGGCATGGATAGAGGCAGTCCCCAATCGAGCAGACAGCCAAACAGCAAGTCCATATCCGTGCGGTCGGGCTTGATATTGCTTTCAAACAATGATAGATTCTCCTGCGTGTACTCCGATGCGGCGTAATACACATCATTCATATTTGAATCGTCGAGTTTCAATACGCGGAAACCGATGTCGAGGTCTTTTGCCATCAATCCGGCTTCTTCCTTGATTTTTGCTCCAGCACGGCGAATGCGCTCCTTGCCGATTTCGCAGATATTCTTGTAACCCGCTTTAGCGGCTTCTGTGCCCTCGGCGCACACTTCGGGTAACTGAACCATGATGAATTTACGTTTTCCACCGTCCTCGGCATTGAGTTGCATGACAGCGTGGGCGGTAGCTGCAGAGCCGGAGAAAAAATCAAGGATGATGGAGTCTTTGTCCATAATCGATGCTATTTGTATAAGATACCTGATAAGGCTAACAGGTTTGGGAAATCCAAACACCTTACTATCAAATAAAGCATCAACATCCTTTGTTCCATCTTGAGTCATACCAACTTCCTTAGGTAGGTTTGTGCTTATTGAGGAATATCCAAATCGTTCTCGATCTTTTTTCGCATCATCGTCCTTGAAATAGCGTAGTACAGGTTGTTTAATATTAAGAAAGCTATAATCATCAGGAAAAACTATCCTACCACCATCATAATAGTTCTGGAAGGTATCTTTAGTTATTCTCCAAACTGCATTCGGATTTGCAGGGTACGATTTACCTGTTTTGGGATTGACGATATCAAAGAAACTATTTGGTCTTTCGCTTGCAGTAGTTTGCTTTCTCATATCATGTATACGCCAAGGACGATTTGGATAATCATCACTTTCATAATACTTCCGACTGCTACTTTCTATACCAGCTATGAATGAGTAGCCTTTTGCGTAAGCAGCAATCCACTCATAATCCTGTGAAACACCGAAAGGTACATCTGATTTTGCAGTTCTTTTTCGCCATGGGAATTGAGCAATGAAGCGGCTTGCACCAAAAACCTCATCGCAGATTTTTCGCAACTGTGCGACTTCACCATCATCAATACTGATAAAAACTACTCCATCATCTCTCAGCAAATTCCTCGCCAGCACCAGCCGTGGATAAATCATACTGCACCAGTCGGAATGGAAACGACCATTACTCTCAGTGTTTAGAAACAAGCGGTCACCATCTTCGTCAAACACACCCGCTTCTTCCTCATATTCTCTGTGCCTCTGTGAGAAATCATCTCGATAAACAAAATCATTACCAGTATTATACGGCGGATCAATATAAATCATCTTCACCTTGCCGAGATAGCTCTCTTGCAATAGTTTCAGCACATCGAGGTTGTCACCCTCTATATAGAGATTTTCGGTTGAGTCCCAATCCCGACTTTCTTCCTCACAGGGACGGAGCGTTTTGCGGATAGGTCGCCCGGCTTCGGCAATGGCTGCGCGTTTGCCCACCCATGTGAATTCGTAGGCTTCATCACCGAAAACTTCCTCGCCGACATATGAACGCAGGAGGTCAACGTTAACCTTACCCTCGGCAACCACTCCGGGGAATAACTCAGCGAGTTTCGCCACATTCTCGGCGGTGATGTCGGTAGTTTCGAATTTCATTTTATCCATTGCTACACCATCCTTTTTGTTTCTCACAGAGACACAGAGATCACAGAGATGAGTTTTTTGTAGATTCTCCTCTATGTACTCTGTTCACTTGTCAGAAACCCATTCCGTATTCTTTTTATTCCTTGTTTCAATATAGCTACATTAAAGTTTAGCAGTAACCCACAAGGTTTATCGGCTAATCGCAGGTAGGTTCCAAGTTGCTTTTCATGAACAGGTGCCAAATCAGCAACTGACTTAATCTCCAAAATCACTGTGTCATCTACCAACAAATCAATTCGATATCCATCTTCATCAATCACTTTTCCCCGAAAAGTCACAGGTAGAGATACTTCCATTTGCACCTGATATCCTGCTTCTTCCAACGCAAATCTCAAACATCGCTGATAAACTTTTTCCAAAAGCCCGGGACCAAGTTCTCTGTGTACCTCAATGGCAACACCAATAATACTTTTCGTAAGCTGATTTAATTGTTCTTCAGTCATCATACTCCTCTGTGTTCTCTGTGCCTCTGTGAGAAACACCATGTAACTCCATTTTGAGCCGCTTCAACTCCGTATTAAATTCAACCTGCTTACTAAACTGCTTCTCGCGCTGGATTTTCTTTTCAAGCGAGGCGATTTCCTTTGCCAGTTTTTTTCGTCGTTCATCGAGTTCGACGGCTTCTTTTATATCACCCGCTGTGGCGTTTAGCCTTTCGCCGGCGACTTGACGAATGAAGTTCTCATAAACTTTATCCAAATCCAATCCATCGATACGCAGATTCAATGCTTCCGGCGGGAGCCAGTCTGAATGGTAATACGTTCCGGGCTTGAACGGCGTGTTTTTAGCCTGCTCCTTATATCCCACCCACGCCTGAACCTCGCCACTGTATTCAAGAATGAAAAGAATATGATAGGGAATCTCTTTGTCAATCAGCGGCAAAACTCGTTTGTCCAGTTCCCGCTGGTTCAGCCGTATGACGATTACTTCTATCTCCTTGACGGATTCACCCTCGGCGATGTTGATCGTTGCCGGCGCAATTTTGTTCTGCCATGTAATAAGGCTTATCTGTTCCACAAAAATTCGCTTCATCTGTGCCGTAACAGTCAGATTGTCATAAAACTTCTGTTTCGGTATCCGCTTATTAAATACCGTGCTTGCAGGCAAATCAAGCATAGCAAATATCCCCTCTATCGGACGACAAAGAAGCAAATTAGCTCAAAATCGTCAAGCCCCGTAATTGTCGTATTCAATGCAGACGTTCCTCCCGCTTTGAACAGGCTGTCGATATCGCTTTCTTCTTTTACATCAATGATCGTGTTAATAGCGTCCCCGAGCAGTTCCGAATACTTGCTCATATCTTTGCCGTCTTTGGTTTCATCGTTGAACGGCTTGCAAACCTCCATACTTGGAGTTGTATTCCCTTTGCAGAGCAGGCGCAGTGTATCGAGCATTTCTTTTGGCGACAAATGGTCGCATATTACTTCACTGTCGTCGCTAAGATACACCATGTAGAATGGGTGGATGCGGTTTTGGTTGTCAATATTCACATTTCTATTGATATTTTTCAGAACATAAATAACGCCCGATGGGTTTTCACTTCCCGCAGGTACAACCGTATGCAGACCAAATGGAGTTTTATCCAAATCACCGTTCGTCTTGATATAGTCGAGCAGATCGAGCCGAAATTCATTTAGTCCCAAGTCCATGATGGATATGCCCGAAGACATTTCTTCGATGTCCACGACCTCGTTTTGAAGACGTTCAAGCTGCGACTTGCGGTATTCGAGATCTCCTTTTTCCTCGATATTGATAAGGTCATCGTCACCTGTGGCGGTCATTACCGTTATCCTCATCCGGGTTTCTACACGCGCTTTCAGCCTGATGTATTCGTCAAGAGATAAATCAGGCCAGAAGTTCACAAGCTGTATTACTTTATTTTTACTTCCGATACGGTCGATCCGTCCGAACCGTTGAATTATCCGAACAGGGTTCCAGTGAATGTCATAGTTCACACAATAGTCGCAGTCTTGGAGATTTTGACCTTCGGAGATGCAGTCCGTACCAATAAGTACGTCAATCACCGCTTTGTTGTCAGACATAAGCAACGCCTTGTCCTTTGATATTGGCGAAAAACATGTAAGGACATTGTTAAGAGTCGCTTTGAACTTCGGGATAGTCGTTTTACCGTCCACGGAACCGGTCACCATTGCAACATCAAGTCCAAATTGCTCTTTTGCGAATATGCTGACATGCTCAAAAAGGTATTCCACAGTATCGGAAAATGCAGAGAAGATGAGCAGCTTTTTATTTTCTTCGTTGATTGGATTCTCAATCTTTGTGGTTATCAGGCGCAATAACTCTTGGAGTTTTGAATCATGTTCCGGCGTTATATCTGCTATCATAAGCCGCAGCAGTTCCAGAATCTCCGCGTCCAACATTAGATCGCTGCGCCATGAAACATAGTCCATATCAGCAAGGTCAATGCGGCGCTTCTTTCCATAGGTAAAGAAATCGGTGTTCTGGTCGTCGTAATCAAAGTCGTTCTCGGACAACTCGGTAACGTCAATGTTCCCGGTATTCCCGTCTTCATAGGCGTTTATGCTTGCGATAGTGCTGTCTATGAGTTTCTTTATACGTTCAACTGTCAACCGGAAAGAATAGACTGAGCTTTCAAGCCGCTTTAGCAGATTCGTCGTCATTAGCGAGAGCATACCGCGCTCAAGACCGGTTATGCGGAGAACATCGCCCTTGTTTTCAGGGTCGTTTATGTACTTATCTCTCTTGCTCGGATGAACAAACGCCATCGGTGTATACACGGCTAAGGTTAGCTTGCTGAGTTCGCTGTATATTTCATTGTAATTGATAGCGTTCGGCAAGTCTGTCAGGCTCGGACGCTTGGATATTGGCTTCAGCCGTTCAGGAAATGCTCCGATTTCGCCCATATCATAATACTTCTCAATATGTTTTCGTGAACGAGCGATTGTCACGCTGTCAAGCACTTCAAAGAAGTCGAAATCAAGCATTTTCAACAAATCTGCAGTAGAACGTTTTTCCGGCGGCAAGTTGCTCCATGAATTGAAAACCCGCTGTGCTGCGCGGAATATCTCGTCAATCGGCTTTCCGGTATTCAATTTTTCATTTATCAGCGAAGGCGTCCCCTCATATGCAAGCGCAAGCTGGTTTCTTAGATCCGTGAATCTATTATTAACGGGAGTGGCCGAGAGCATCAGAACTTTGGTCTTAACACCGGGGCGAATGACACGATTCAGAAGCCGTAAATAACGGTTCTCTCGCATATCTTCGCCGGATACCTCACCGCCGTTGCGGAAGTTATGCGACTCGTCAATTACAATGAGATCGTAGTTCTCCCAATTCAGCTTGTCGAGATCGATGTTGCCGGAGAATCCATGTTCGCGGGACAGGTCTGTGTGGAACAATACGTCGTATCTCAATCGGTCAGCAGCAATGGGGTTATTCTTGTAATTTTCACGGAAAGTGCGCCAGTTATCAGCCAGCTTTTTCGGGCAAAGCACAAGGACATTGCGGTTGCGGTTCTCATAATACTTAATGACTGCCAAGGCTGAGAACGTCTTTCCGAGGCCCACGCTGTCCGCAAGGATACAACCGTTGAACTGTTCCAACTTGCTTATTATAGCAAGCGCCGCATCCTTTTGGAACGAGTAGAGCATATTCCAAATCATGCTTTCTTTGAAGCCTGTTGCCTCGTTTGGCAGGATATCTTCCGTTATGTCATCTAAGAATTCATTGAAGATATTATAAAGCGTAAAGAAGTAAAGGAAGTCCGCAGGGTTTTCTTTATAAGCTGCAGTGATGCTGTCTATGACCTGCTCAGTGACATCCTGCAGCTTTCCCGTGTCGCACCACACCGCGTCGAACAGCCGGACAAACTCACTGCTTGAGGGGGACTCAAAGCGTGTCATCATATTGTAGCTGTTATTACCCCTCTCACAGCCAATGTCCACGGTTGTAAATCCGCCAAGCGGCATATAGGTTATCTGGTCGTCCGCTGTGATTACGTTAAGAAAGCCACTCATATTCTCGCTGGTCGTGTTTGACATGAATCGGACTTTCCTGCGAATCCAGTCGGCGCATTCTCGGGCTACGGCTTTCTGTGAAAGCTCGTTGCGGAGCTTTATCTCAAACTCAGTGCCATACAAACATCTCTCACGGTTCAGGCGAGGGATATAGAATTCACGTTTTGTCTTGGGTGCTTTCTCGGTTACAAAGGAAGGTGATGTAAAGATAAAGCGAAGCTCGTCAATGCTTTCAAGCTGCGTCTTCAAGGTCTGGTAGGCATAAATAGAGAAGCAGGCGGCGGCTATCGACAGCTTGCTACCTTTTTGGATTGTCACCGCAAGGTCGTCCCGCACGGTTTTATTTACATTGTCAAATACTTGCATACCGCTACCTCATGCCTGAACAGGGCAGACACATAGGTCAGCCCTACTTTGAGCCTTTGTTAATGTCTGCGCTTTTCCCGCTGTGAACCCATTCGTCTACTTCAGAAATTTTGAACCGCCATAGCCGACCGATTCTGTGTGCAGGAATCTCGCCTTTCTTGATCCATAAGCGAATTGTGTCTTTGTGAACTTGTATATGCTCCGCGATTTCTTCGAGACTTGACCATTTTTCGGTTTCTGTTGACATTAAACCAAACCGCCTTCCATCGGCATGTGTTGCTCCATTATCATTTCTGCTCATTAAAACACATTTTCGTGAAATTCACAATAGGTAAACGTGTTTTAATATGAATGAGCATACAAAAGAGAGCATTAAGAACTCCTGATCTGAGTAATGCGAAGATTTTTCTATACAAAGCCATTGTAACAAAACAGAGACTGTTTATAGAGAAAATTCGCAGATATTGCCCATACTTTAGGCTGCTCTGCGAATTAGTTTTTCGATATGGTGAAACTGCTCAACAATACTTGTAAGACCTTCAAAAATGCTTGCATCTCTTACTTCCACGATGTATTATAATCAATGAAATAAACGGATATGCAACAGCAAAAATGATAACTATTGATTATCAGGGAGGAAAGACTAATGGCGCAAGACTTGTCGATCACCAGCATCATTGAGACTGCAGCGAAGTTGCCACTTGTTCGGATTGACCGTTCTGATTTCCTAACAAAGAACCTCAGTAGTATGTGTACTCCACAGCAATTGCAAAAGGCATTATCCGACGGTACTCTTCATGCTAATATCCCGGTTGCTATTCTGGACAGTCTAGCAAATGCGGTAATTAATGCAGAAACAATAAAGGTAACCTCGATATCAACAGTAGCCGGAATACCCGGCGGATTTGCAATGGCGGCTACCATCCCTGCAGATATAGCACAGTTTTATGGATTCATCATACGTGTTGCACAGGAGTTGGCTTACATATACGGCTGGGAGGAGATTTTTACCGAATCTACCGAGTTTGATGTAAGGACAGAATCCCAGCTTGTCTTGTTCATCGGCGTGATGTCCGGAGTAGGAGCTGCGAACAAAGTAGTAGCAAAGCTATTTGGCGAGACGGCGATGAAGGCTGTTGCAAAAAGGGTTACGGCAAAAGCGCTCACTAAAACATGGTATTACCCGATAACTAAAAAAATAGCTTCGATGCTAGGTCAAAACATGGTAAAAGCAACATTTGGAAGAGGAGTATCAAAAGTCGTGCCTGTGATCGGCGGAGTTATCTCAGGTGGTCTTACATTGGCTACTTTTAAGCCTATGGCGCACAAGCTCAAGAAACACCTATCAAAAATGGCTAATATGTCACCGGAGGAATATGCCGAGTATGAAGCCACCATTGACATTGACACAGAAGACATCGAGGTCGATATCGATATCAACGACGAGGAAATCTTCGATATTTCTACAAACACATGGTCGTGTGAATGCGGTGTAGAGAACAAAGGCAAGTTCTGCACGTATTGCGGAAAGGCAAAACCTGCCGGTATCCCACAATACAGATGCGACAAATGTGGTTGGGAACCGGATGATATGACCAAACCACCGAATTTCTGCCCTGAATGCGGAGACCCGTTTGACGAGGGTGACATAGTGCTAGAGTAGAATACAAGGGGGCTTTATTGTGTTTAGTGAGAAAATATACAGTGATACCATATTAATAAATACATTCTTCAGTAAAAACTGGTAACTATCTTAAAATCTCTCTAATAGATACAATGTCTTCTTTGCGAAATCTAAAGCATGCTCCTCGTAGTTCATCATAAATAACCATAGTATTTTCTTCGGCATCCTTATCCTTATGAAAAACATTTGTTTCGACCACGGTAACCTCGCCCTCAAACATTTTTCCGATGTTGCTGACGATCTGTACAGTTTTTCCATAGAATTGTTTGAAATCTGTGATGAGTCTACTCTGAGCATTGTCTGTTTGTGTTTCTCCAGAATATCCTAATTCCCAATCTCTGTGCTTCTGAAACGCTTCTTCAGATACAAAAATCTCAAGTCTTGATATGTGATTTTCATATCCACACTTTAGACAAGCCCATAAATCATTATGGTCGTCAAAACCTGGTTGGGCGCATAAATAATCTCCGCAATTGTCGCAATTCCATCCAACCCCAGGATATCTATCAGCTTTCTTCCTCTCTGCGTGGACAGGCGACATTCTGATTTTTATTGTTTTTTTCGTAATACTGCCAGTTCCTTCCAGTATTCTGAGTGCCATACCAGTCGGGTCTTCAACGATTTCCCAATTTGAACAAGGCTTATGATATTCGTGAAAGCTCGCTTTCTCTGCTGCTTCATCCAGCGATTGATATACTACGTCGCTGTTCATATCGCACATTAGGTATGAGGTAAACTCTTCGTCATCAATTATCCCTTCATATTCGGGCTTGTCGGCAGAACATGGCCAGTAATAATGTCTTCCATGGGTAAGCCCGAATAAGCCTGTGGTTTCGCCGACGTATTTCACAACCGACCAATTTTCTTTCACATTTCGTTTTTTTATATCTGCTTTGTATTTGAGTATTTTTCGTCCTAAAATGTTGAGCTGCCCATCCGAAATCCCAAGCATCAAAATGTATTCGTCAAGACAGTCGTCGAATTCCTCATAGCTTTCATATCCGTATGGTATCACGCTTGCACCATCAGGTAGCATAGCTCCGATCTCGTTTTCCATCTCAACATCATAGCTAAAGACCTCGCCGCCGTTTCCCCGGCAATACGGGAGGATATCGTATTTTTCGTGCTCTATTGGAATATATGGCATTTTATTGCGCTCCTTACATTAGACATTTTTCACCATCCGTACTGATAATAAATTTTCTATTATAGCCGCAATATTGACTGATAGTCGAGAATATCGGAATACGTAACCTTACAGTTGTCGATAAAACCCAACCCTGAGTCTACTGCAATAACTAGGTATTCTATCAGTACCGTCGTTTCAAGGTCAGAGATCCATAGAGAGAAGTCCGCCCACGCTAAAAAACTCATTAGCGTGGGCTTGACATACAGTTGGTGCGCGAGGCGGGACTTGAACCCGCACGTACGTATTGTACACTAGAACCTGAATCTAGCGAGTCTGCCAATTCCACCACTCGCGCATCTCCGGCCCGCCCTGCTAACCATGCGGCATATGCAGATATGGCAACGAGCCTACGTCAGTATACCAAGAACAGTATTTTATTGTCAAGCATAACTTGCGCTCATTTGCGCCCGTTTATGACTTGCGCCCATTTGCGCCCGTTCAAAGCAATTTTGTCCCTGTTTTGTTCCTCCACGGCTTGACATCGCACACTCAAATCCTATAAAATGACAGCAGATCGCAATCAGCGTATGACAGGGGTGGTGCTGTGTATAATATAGGATTTGACTACGAAAAATATCTGCAAATGCAATCGGCAAAAATCCGCGAAAGAATCGGGATGTTTGAAAACAAACTTTATCTCGAGTTTGGCGGCAAACTGTTCGATGACCAACACGCAGCCCGTGTCCTGCCGGGCTACATGCCCGATACAAAAGTGGACCTCCTGGTCACGCTGGCCGACATGGCAGAAATCGTCATCGCAATAAACGCATCGAACATCGAATCGAGCAAATCGGTCGGCGATTCGGGCGTGTCATATGACGACGATGTTCTCCGGCTCATCGACGAGTTCCGAAAAAGAAACCTGCACGTCGGCAGCGTCGTTATCAGCCAATACCTCGGGCAGCCCGCTGCAGACAGATTTAAGACATATCTCGAAAGCCTCGGCATAACGGTTTATGTCATGCATTATATTCCCGGTTCTCATTATCCGTCTGATATCCAGCTCATCCTCAGCGATAAAGGATATGGCAACAACGATTACATCGAGACGACGCATCCGTTGGTCGTCATTGCGGCGCCGGGCCCCGGCAGCGGCAAAATGGCAGCATGCCTATCGCAGCTATATCACGAACACAAACGAGGCATCAAAGCAGGGTATGCAAAATTTGAAACGTTCCCTATATGGAACAGGCCGCTGAGGCATATGATTCATTACGCATATGAGGCCGCAACGGCTGATCTTGACGACGTCAACATGATTGACCCGTTCCACCTCGAAGCATATGGCGTCTCTGCAGTCAGCTACAACCGCGATATTGAAGTATTCCCCATACTCAACGCTATGTTCAAGCGTATATGGGGGGTGAGCCCATACAGATCGCCCACTGACATGGGCGTGAACATGGCCGGTTTCTGCATCACAGATGATGAAGTGTGCGCAGAAGCATCAAAACAAGAGCTGATACGCCGCTATTTCAACACTCAGCTCGATTTCGCAAAGGGCAATGTACAAAAATCCGCAGTGTCAAAACTGGAGTTGCTGATGAACAATGCCGGCCAGACGCCCGAAGAGAGGCCCCCCGTGATGCCCGCGCTGGAGAAGGCTGATCTGACAGGCGGCCCTTGCGTCGCGATTGAGCTGCCTGACGGCATGATCTTGACCGGAAAGACCTCTGACTTGCTTGGCGCGTCATCGGCTGCGCTGCTCAATGCCCTGAAGCATATTGCCGGCATCGACGACAGGGTGCCTCTCATTTCCCCTTCTCTTATCGAGCCCATTCAAAAGCTGAAAGTCGGATATCTCGGCAATGAAAACCCGCGGCTGCATACGGACGAGGTGCTCATCGCTCTTGCAATCAGCACCGCCACGAACCCTACTGCCGAAATCGTGCTGGAACAGTTGCCGAAGCTCAGATTTTCCGAAGCGCATTCCAGCGTTATTCTCTCGCAAGTCGACATAGGCGTGTTCAGGCAGCTTGGCATTAACATCACTTGCGAGCCCGTATACCAAAACAAGCGTCTATTCCACAGGAATTAGACGCTTGCATGCCTACGAAACATAGCCCCGGAACAACTCCGGGGCTTTTTCCTATCTTATTGCCAAGCGAACAAATCAGCTATTTCGATAGAGTCGTATTCTGATGTGTATTCAGGCGCAAGCATATCTCTCCATAATAATATTTGGGAGTTAAACAACGATGTTGCGGTCAAATAGCGCAGCGGGCTGTAATCATTTTGCATATAATTCGCAAACGGTATGGCATCATAATCTATTGGCAACCTGTATATGATATGATACCCATAATCGCTCTCGACTAGGCCGCTGTATGAGCCGATATCGAGAGCTGCGCACGCTTCAGTAAAAGATGGCACCATGTCTCCGGGCTGGAACAGATAGCCATCCGGATACGACTGTAAGCCGCCCGAATCATCGCTGTATTCGAGCATGAGTTCATCAAAGAATGAATCAAAATCGTTTCCGTTGTAGCTGTTGAGGCTGGCCAATATTGATTCCGCTTCTGCTTTTGCCGCACCCTCGTCGTCGTCTTGTTTTAAGCAAAGGATATGCTTTGCCATCAGAAATCCATCCATTGACGTATAATCAGCTAGGTCTTCATCGGACATCAGTTCGCCGTTTTCCCCGTATAATTTGTTAAACGTGGCATTCGCCAGATAACTGGTGTCGCATAAGTATTTATATAATTCGAGAGTGCGGCAGCCATTTTCCTCCCATAATACGCGCAGGAAGTCTTCCTCGCTGCCTACCGAGTCAATAGCATTTTGCATATCGTTTTGTAAGACTA
>JGI24702J35022_10001789_pt1 | contig 13250 bp, 8 predicted proteins | sample TergutTh196P4_FD_35022 | JGI IMG/M metagenome (IMG submission 35022)
TTAATAGTTGCTCCCGGATCAAGCTCGGTGTCTTCAAATATCCGGCGCAGATGTTGATTGACAGCCGCGACGCTTATGTCGTACAGCGTGGCCATCATCTTTTGCGTCAGCCAGATGTTTTCGTCCTCGTAGCGCATTTCAATGCTCTGCTCGCTGTCGCCTGTGGCGGCGATGAAGGTGAGATATTCCGCCGCGCTGGAGCGGGTGAGTTCGTTTTTCATTGGGCCGGACACTCCTTTCAAGCTTCTTTTATTATACATTATAATGGGGGGCCTGTCCAGATAATTCTTGCGCTTTGCGGGGGTGCATGGTATAATAGATGTAACAAAACAATTTGCGGGGGAACATCCGATGGAATTAAACGAAGCAATGGAACGCATTCGTAAATTGGAACCGCCGGTTGAGCGGGAAGCTATCAAGTGCATACGGGAACATAAAGAGGATGCCATCCCTTTGTTGCTGGAACGGCTGCGGAATGCACTGCAGCAAGCGCTGACGGACTATGAAGAAGGCGAAGACGAAACGGAATGGGATTACTTTTATCCCATGTATTTGCTGGCGGAATTCCGGGTTCATGACGCCTTCGAGCCGTTGGCCGCCCTGCTGGAATACGACGAAGATATAACGGATTGGTTCCTGGGCGAATCCATCACAGAGGATTTCGCCTGCGTGCTTGCTTCTTGCGCACAGCCGGAAGATTTTGCGCGGCTACGGGAGCTCGCTGCCGACAACGGGCTTCGGGAAAGGCTCTGGAGCCGCCTTGCCGCATTGGAAGCCGCTTGCATTCTATATGGCGAAGGAGACGGTGCGCATGAGGATTTGCTTGCACTTATGCGCGAAACCCTTGCGCAAGCGGTTGCGGAAAATGATGGTGAGCTGGCAGCGTTCACCGCAATTGATGCGGTGGAGGTTGGCCTGTTTGAATTGAATGACGAAATCAGGCTGCTGTTTGATCAGGGCAAAATGGACCATGATGTCGCAGGAGATTGGGAAATGTTCGCGCGGCATTCCCGCTTGGAACAGTCGCCCACGTCCGCGCTGCGCAAATTCCGGAGAGACATTTACCACAGAAAAATCGATAACGCGATAGCCATCATTGAGTCATGGCCCAACTTTAAACCGTCAACCACGGCGGTGCTCAATGTGCTCGCCGTTCCGCAGGCAGCGGAGGAGCAGAGGCGGCCTTCGGCAAGCAAAAAGGCATATCCGAACGACCCCTGCCCCTGCGGCAGCGGGAAGAAGTACAAGAAATGCTGCATGGAGTATTGAGAGGAGCTTCCATGACCTCAATGGCTGATAACGACTTCATCTATAACTATCTCGCTCCGCGTACCGACGATAAGGTCATTGCACGCGGCAGGGATTATTATCGTCATGGCTATGTTAAAAAACTCACGCTTTCGCCTGACGGCAGGTTCATTGCTGAGGTCGCGGGCTCGGAAGACGAACCCTACGAGACATTTATAGAAATCAAAGACGACGCCGTGCAGGACTTCGGCTGCGACTGCCCCTACGATTGGGGCGATGTATGCAAGCACCTGATCGCGGTGGCATTGGCGATTCAGGACGGCAAGTTTACGCAGGCGCAGCCGAGATTAAGCGAACAGGAATTCTACGAGCTGCTCCTGAATATAGACCCGGACGAGCTGCTGGATTTCCTCGCGGAGTATGCCAAGCGTGACAACGATTTCGAGGACGCGCTGCGGGTGCGCTTCGAGGAGCCGGACGAGCAGGCTGAGCTTGCCAAGCTCGGCGGTAAGATTGACACCGCGCTGGAGGATGTCTCCCGCTATGGGCGTGGCTCGCGCTGGTACGACTCATCGAGCGTTGACACCAGCGGGATCTCCTTCGAGATTGAGCAACGAGCGAAGCAGGGGCATGTGCTGCTGGCGTTCAAATCATTGGAGACCATGTATCGAAAGCTTATTGAAGTGTTCGAGGAGCAGGAGGAGTGCGAGATCGCCGACGAGGTGGAGGACTGCCTGCGCCGGATGGCGGAAGTCGCGGATCAGACAACTGTCTCGGCGGACCAAGCCTATATTTTCGACTGCTGCATTGCTCTGGCCGCGCTGGAAGACGGTAAGGACTACGGCGCGGATTACGAGGATCAGTTGCTTGCGATTTCTGCGAAGTTTGTCACGCAAGAAAATATTCAGGAGCTGGAAGAGGCCATCGCGCTCTACGAAGAAGAGTGGAGTGCAGAAGATTTCGCGCTGATCCGTCTGACGATCATTAGACGCCTGGAGGGTGAACAGGCTGCAGATGCCTTCATCGCTACGAATCTGAGGTACAACAAAATCCGTGAAATCGCCTATGAGATAGCATTGCAAAGACAGGATTTAGCGCAGGCGGAATGCCTTTGCCAGAACGCCGCGGGCGGTGACTTGGTCTGGCTGCACAGGCTTTTTGCCGTGCATGAACTGATGAGTGATCCCAAAAAAATGATAGATACTTCACGGCGCATCGTGCTGCGCGGAGACTTGAACTACTACGATAAATTGAAGGCTCAATTACGGGAGATCGGCGAATGGGATGCGGCTTATCCGGTTCTGTTGGAGGACTGCGCCCAGCAGCTGAGCTACATCAATTACATGAAAGTCCTGCGCGGCGAGTGCGAATTTGACCTGCTGTTCGAGCAATTGCAGGCGCACCCGGAAGAGGTGTACGCCTACGGAAAATTCCTTGCGGAGGAATACGAGGGCGGCGTGCGCAGCATTTACTACAACCAGATTCGCAGGGAAGCCGAAAAAGCCTATGGGCGCGACAGCTATCAGGTCGTGTGCAGGCACATCGAAAACTTCGCGCAGACAGGATTTGCGCCTGTCGCGATGACGCTGATCGAGGACTTTATGCAGCTATATAAACGCAAGCCGGCGTTTGTGGATGAGTTAAGGCAGACGGAGATAAGAATCAAGTGAGCAGGAAGAACCCCAGGGAAGGTCAAGCGCCCTGCTCGGCCTTCCGTTTCATTATGGCGTTCAGCAGCTCCAGTTTCTGCTCCTTCGGACAGTTGAGCTTCGCGATATGGTCCGCCGCGAACCGAGCGTGAATCTCCGCAGCGCACCGCTGAAGTTCCAGCATTGCCGCGGGGTCTTGGGGTAAGTAGGACACCACTTTCAACGTGCGCGCTCCCTCCGTTCTTTGATTTTGTTTATTTTTATGCAGGCGGGGTTGTACGGTAGCACCTGATTATCCATCCCCCTGCTGATGCTGCCAGGCCTTGTCGAACGAGATTTTTCCGCCCAGTCGCTTGACCTCGTCCACGCAAAAACCTCGCAGGCGGGTCAGCGTTTCCTCCTCGATCTCGCTCTGCGCGGCAACGATACGATAGATAAGGAGGAATAAAAAATGCCATTCGCAAAACAAAAAGAAGCTATTGATCAAAGAAAAATCGCCGTCTATTCCCGCAAATCCAAGTTCACGGGCAAGGGCGAGAGCATCGAAAATCAAGTTGAGCTTTGCCGTGAGCGCGCAAAATTCGCTGCCCTGCAAGACGGCAAAGTAATTGCTGAGGACGATTTCCTGGTCTTCGAGGACGAGGGCTTTTCCGGCGGGACCCTTGACAGGCCAAGCTTTCAGAAAATGATGCAGACTGTGCGTGCCGGGCAAATCAAGATGATCATCTGCTATCGGCTCGACCGCATCAGCCGAAATACGGGCGACTTCGCGCAGCTCATCCAGGAGCTTGAGGAGCGCGGGGTGGCCTTTATTTCTGTGCGCGACAGCTTCGACACCACCACGCCCACCGGCAAGGCCATGATGATGATGGTCTCGGTCTTCTCCCAACTCGAGCGCGAGACCATCGCCGAGCGCGTGCGCGACAACATGATTGCCCTGGCGAAGACCGGGCGCTGGCTGGGCGGTCAAACGCCCACGGGCTATGCCAGCCGCGCGGTGGAGCGCATCACCGAGGACGGCAAGGCCCGGCGGCTGTATCAGCTTGAGCAGATCCCCACCGAAATTGAGCTTGTGAAGTTGATCTATCAGATGTTCTTGGACACGAATTCGTTCAATCAGATTGAAACTTACCTATTGCAAAAGCACATTTTAACGAAGCAGAAGAAAGAATTCACACGCTTTGCGATAAAGAATATATTGCAAAACCCGGTTTACATGATTGCAGACGCGCAGGCATATCAGTATTTCAATGCTTTGACTGATGTCTTTGCGGATGAATCGCAATTCAATGGTACCTGTGGCGTGATGGCCTATAACAAAACGAAGCAGAAAAACGGCAGGGCCAATGAATATCGTGATGTGACCGAGTGGATCATCGCTGTGGGCAAGCATGAAGGTGTGATCACGGGGCGTGACTGGGTGCGCGTGCAACAGCAGATCGCTCAAAACAGCAAGGCCGCGACCGAGGGCAAAAAGAAAAAATCCCGCAGCAATGTTGCGTTGCTGTCGGGATTGCTGTTCTGCGAGCACTGCGGCGATTACATGCGGCCGAAGCTCAGCCAGCGGTGGAGCACGGAATACCAGGAGACGATCTACGACTACCTTTGCGAGACAAAAGAAAAGAGCCGCCGTAAGAATTGCGACTGCCCGCGTGCCAACGGCAACACCTTGGACCGCCTGGTCTGCGAGGAAGTCAAGCGGCTTTCGGCGGATGGCTCGGAATTTTTGCGTCAGTTAGAGGTAGCGAAAACGCAATTGCGCGGGCAGTCTGATGAGCAGGAGGCACTGCTTGCTTCTCTGAGAAAGGAGCTTGAGGGGAAGGAGAAGGCGATTGCGGGGCTGGTGAATTCGCTTGCTGAAACCGGACGGACCAGTGCGCGGGAGTATGTTATTAACCAGATTGATGCTTTACATGAAGAGAAGAAGGTGCTTGCGGGGCGAGTTGCGGAGTTGGAGCAGATGGCGGATAGTCATTGCATTTCAGATGAAGATTTTGATATTCTGAAGGACATGCTGTCTTCGTTTGCGAGTTCGTTCGAGCATATGAGCCTGGAGCAGAAGCGGTCGGCGCTGCGTGCGTTCGTACAAAGGGTCGATTGGGATGGCGAAACGGCCAAAATCAGCTTTTTCGGCGCGGAAAAGGCCGCTATGGGAGAATCGTTTTATCAATACACCTTGCCGCATACGTCGCCAACCTAGCACCCTTGACTGTGTTTCTAAAAAACCTACCAGTCTGGAACTCCTTGATTATCAAGGGTTTCAAGACTGGATTTCGTTTTCTTAGTAGAGGTTGTCTGGAATATTCGCCCATGTGGCTCATAGCATGTAAAGAGATTGAATGAGCGGGGGCATGACCATGAGCAACCAAGACGAGGTGAAAAAGAAAATCATTTTGCCAGAGAAACTCCAAGCAGAGATGATGAAATTTTTTTTGAAAACCTCCATCCCACGAAAGAAAATGGAACAGCAACAAGCCAATCCCCTATCGGAAAAATAAGATAGGAGATGGCAAGTATGGAAACAGGAATTTATGTGAGGGTATCTACAGAAGAACAGGCGCAGGAGGGCTTTTCAATCCGAGCGCAGGAGCAAAAATTAAAGGATTATGTCAGGATTAAGGATTGGTCAATTCATAGAATCTATGTGGACGAGGGTATCAGCGGGAAAAACATCACGGAACGCCCCGCAATGAATGAGCTCATCGCAGACATTCAAGCAGGGCACGTAAAAAATGTCCTTGTATTCAAAATTGACCGCCTAACCAGAAGCACGGCAGACCTTATTTATTTGGTGGACTTATTAAATGACCACGATTGTGCTTTCAACTCGTTAATGGAAAGCATTGATACGCAAACGGCTTCGGGGCGAATGTTTTTGAAAATCATAGGGATTTTCGCCGAATTTGAGCGTGAAAATATTATTGAGCGTGTTAAATTGGGCGTCGAGAGAAAAGTTAAAGAAGGCTACTGCCTTAGTTCACATATTTCCAGCTATGGCTATACTAGAGAAGCAGGCGAAAAAATTCAGACGATTGTCCCAGAGGAAGCAGAGATTGTCCGCAAGGTATTTGATATGTATGTAAATCAAGGATATTCTCTGTTAAAAATCTCCGAAATACTAAATACTCTGAAAGTGCCAACAAAGAATAACGGTTATATGTGGGCAGTCATGACAGTCCGAAACATACTCACGAACTGTAATTTGATTGGGAACGTCAGACATCATTGTGCCAATGGAACATCAGAAAACGAATGGGAGGGATTGCACGAGCCTATTATCTCAAAAGAACTATTTGACGAAGCACAGGAATTGATAGAAAAAAGGCGCTTGATTAGCAAAACAAAACACCCTAAGGATGAAAATTATTTCACAGGCATTCTGATCTGTAAAAAATGCGGACGCAGTCTGACTACACACAATTATCCAAGAACATTAGCAGATGGAAGCATTTCATCCCGCCGTGCATATAGGTGCGGAAACAAAATATTGAAACTGTGTGATTCTGGCGAGGTCAGCCATTCAAAGGCAGAGCAAGCATTTCAAGAATACATAGAAACGATTGAAGAATTGGCAATACCAAGTATAATCCAACAACAGGAGCAGGAAGAACAAAAACGACAAGAGCAAGCAAAGCAAATCCCGATTTATCAAGATAAGCTAAAGCAATTGGAAGCCCGAAGCAGAGAAATTTTGAATCGCTATGTTGATAATGAAATCGAGTTTGACGTTTACAAAACAATGACAAAACGAATTGAAAATGAAATGGCAATCATTCAGTCGGAACTTGAGCAATTGACCCAGCCCGCTCCGAGTAAAACAGCAATTGAACATAAGGACATTATCAGAGAACTAAAAGAAAATTGGACGTATTTGACAGACAAGGAAAAGAGACAGTTTTTAGTGAGATTTGTTAAAGCTATTGTTATTCAAAATGAAAAAGAGCCAGGCACAAGGGCAAGAGGCAACACAAGGATCTTCGATATTGAGTTTCATTGTGAATAGAAATAAGCAGAACGCAAGTAGAGAGTACAATTCCCCATACTCCAAATGGAGCATGGGGGATTGTTTAGCGTAGCAAAATCAGTTCACGTTAAAATATCCAATTCCACCAGCACCTTTAATTTGCGTAGGAACAATACGGTTTGTTGTTGTGCCATCACCTAATTGTCCATCCTCATTATTTCCCCAAGCCCAAAGGGTACCATCGCTTTTCCGCGCGACAGCGTGAGATGTCCCCGCTGAAATTTCTATAAAATCGGGCAGAGAAGTAATTTGTATAGGTGTTGTTCGGTTTGCTGTAATACCGTTGCCAAATTGACCCCACGAGTTATCCCCCCAAGCCCAGAAGGTGTTATCGCTTTTCAAAGCAATAGTGTAGTATGCTCCTGCTGAAACCGCTTTAACTCCAGATAAGGAAGATACTTGAATGGGTGTGGCTTGGGTTCCTGTAGTGCCGTTGCCTAGTTGGCCATGCGAATTATTACCCCAAGCCCAAACGGTACCATCGCTTTTTAGGGCAACAGTGTGGTCTAACCCCGCTGAAATTGCCATAATCCCAGATAGTGATGTAATCGGAGCAGTGAAGTAGGAAGCATTGTATCCCCAATCCCAAACAGTACCATCGTTTTTCAGTGCAACGCCGTAGTTTTTTCCTGACGAAATTGCAACAATTCCTGACGAAAGCGATACTTGCATAGGTACTGCTGGGTATAGCCAATAACCCTCAATCTCATAATATATATCACCCCAAGCCCAAACAGTACCATCACTTTTCAAGGCAGCAGAATGATAATGACTTGCTGATATTGCAGTAATCCCAGACAAGTACGAATTTTGAACGGGTATCATGTGAATTGTTTGTGCGTTGAGTTGTGTGTTGAGACCTAATTGATTAGAGCGGTTATCACCCCAAACCCAGACAGTACCATCGTTTTTCAAAGCAAGAGAGTGTTCATGTCCCGCTGAAATTGCAATGATTCCAGACAGGGAAGAAACTTGCACAGGCGAAAAACGGTCTGTTGTTGTGCCATCGCCTAATTGACCAGAAGAATTAGCCCCCCAAGTCCAAACAGTGCCATCGCTTTTTAGGGCAACAGTGTGGTGTGCTCCTGTTGCAATCATGAGCGTTGTAGCTTCATAATTCCCGCCACCATCTAATGCCATAGCCACATCGGAAATCGAATCAGTAAGGCTTATATCTTCTCTTGTTTGCGAGACATAACCGCTCTTAGTGTAGGTTAAGTCATAGTTGTTGCCCGTGCTCACCGTAAGGCTATACAGCCCGTTGGCGTTAGTCGTAGACGAAGCTATAACAGTGGCGGTTCCTGTATATCTTGCTTCTACCAAAACACCAGCTAAGGGCACACTGGTGCCCTGTTCAATCACTTTGCCTGTAATGGTGCCTTGGGTGGGTTCGCCTCCGCTTTGCTTCTTTAACAGTATAGGCGATAACCAAACATTATGCGTATTACCGCTAATGGTACGTCCATTGTTCGCCGTGATATAGCCATCAAGGCTATATGTAAAGGTATAAGAACCTTCCAACAACTCAGGGAAATAGAATGTGCCGTCGGTCATGGTTTGTATCTGTTCAACGAGGTTTCCATTGGTATCATAGGCTTTCACGGCCACACCGGCAAGCGGGGCTTGGGTGTCTGTGTCCTTTACAACCCCGCTTAGTTCGCCGAAATTCGGGGTATAAGTTTTGTCAAGCGACCAGTTTTCATCGCCAAATAGAACTAGTTCCGCAGGTGGTGTATTTGGTCTTCCACCAAACCATTTAAATGATTTAAGCCAATCTCCATATTCATTAAACCATGAATTGTCTTTTTCGCCGTGCGCGGATTTTGCTGCTAAAACAGCAGTTTTTATTGCTGAATTTGACGTACCTAAAAGTCCTGATTTTCCAAATATTGTGCCAAACATCTTGTTTGCGTAGTTGGGGTGTACTGGTTCTTTATATGCAAGTAATGTACTTACACCTCTTGCGTTTAGAGCATTGAAAAAACCGTTGCTATCTGCACCACGGCATGCTCCGGAATAAAACAGAGTATTGTCAAAAGTTTTGTCTTTATAGTAATATCTAAAGAACTCTGTTGTAAGCATGACCCCATCTTCATACCTAACCATTCTTGGGGTTTGGCCGGCTTCAGGGTAAAACTCCGAATAATATTCGGGCTTTAACGACATTTCAAAAGTTATTTCTATACCTAACTGAATGCCATAGCTATTATTTGCTTCTGGTAACATTTTACCATGGCTATCAAAAATAATTATTCTGTTGTTCTCCAGATTTTTCATTGCTTCTATAGTAACTGCCCCGTCTTTAAGGCTTGTGGAAATTTGATAATTGCTATTAGATTTTACGATTTCCTGTGCCATTTCATCAAAAAGGGACGTCTTGAATGGATTGTGTCCAAACAGCTTGGTATCATGCGAATTGTTGTATCGTGGTTGCAACACGGCAATATTCAGTTTGCTATTGCTATTTGAAGCTAATGCTACCATTGTAAGCGACTGGCTTATCTGCGTAGTCGGACGCATATTTACATTTTGGGTTTGAATTTCCCGATACCAAACAGGAGGATATATGTGTTCCCAACTCAATCCCCCCACAAGTCCCGTGCTAAGTTTATAGGTTATTCCATCTTCGCTAACAGTATAGCTTTTTACATAACCTTGTTGCTTTTTAGTTTCTAAAAACGATATAAGTTCTTCATATGTTGCCTGTGCAAGAGCAGAATCATGTGAGCGATTACCAGTATACACCGGCGAATCAACAATTATATCAATATTGTCAATGACTTCATGCCAAACTCCCTCTTTATCATCAAGTACGGGTGGTTCATAAGGCTGGCTTTCCCCATACCACACCCTAACAGTCGTGCTTGCGTCATAGGCTTCCGTAGAAATGCTGGAAATCTTAATGCCTTTGCTAACCTGGAGTAGGCTTCTGCCGTCATTGAAAAAGCTTGCGCTTGGAGACACCCAGCCCCCGCGAAGCAAGTTGATTGCCAACACATACGGCATAACCAAGAAATCAATGCCCTTGAAGCTGGCTACTACAGCACTGTAATGCAGTTGAAAGCTTTCTCCTGGGGTAAGGCTGGCTTTCGTGGCTGTGATTTGGCTGTCCCTCTGTAATGGCTTGATGTCCTTGCCAAACAGCGCCTCGGCGCTAACATTGTTCACGGTGCTACTGCTTATGTTCGTTATTGTTGCCGTGAACTCCATTTTGCCCAGCAGGAAGCATTTGTCCTTCTTGGACGATAGAACCACCCTAAAAACAGAATCGCTTGCGACTTGGTCGGTGGAATCTCCCCCGAACGGCGGGACGGTGATTACCCCGAGCGTCAGCGGAATAGACGTGACAACCAACAGCACCGCCATAAATATACTTACCCATTTTACCCACATGAACTTGTCCTCCCAAATAATTTGTAGTAAAATAGCTGTGTGGCGTTCGTGAAGTTTTTTGTCGAACCGAAAGAGGGCTTGTTTAGGGCTACCCATTCCGTTCGTGAAGTTTACTACTTCACGAACAACCACAGTCAAAGCCTTGACACGCAAGGCTTTTTCGAAATGTTTGACCCCAATTTTGACCCCGAATAGATTTTTAACAGCAAACGACTTGCTTCTCCATGTATTTCTTTTTCATTTCGTCCGAACTATGTACATAACGCTCTAGAGTGAACCTTACGCTTGCATGGCCCAGAATTTCACTTAATGCCTTTATATCAAACCCTAATTCTATAGCCCTGGTCGCGAAGGTATGCCTTAACACATGTATATTTGCATAGGCAATTCCCGCTGATTTCAGTATCTTTGTATATCTTTTCTGATATAATCTAGGCTCCACATACTTTTTTGTATTGCTCAATAGGTAACAGTCAAGCCTTTGGTTTCCTCTGACTTGTTTCAATAGTTCTAAAACAAAGGCTGGGATATGGATGGAACGCACAGAACATTCGCTTTTGGGTGTGTCAATGACAACCTTCGTCTTTCTTTTCGTGGCTGGGTCTGTGTCCTTGATTCTCTGCAATGTCTTGGTTATGTGCAATTGGCCTGCTTCGAGGTCAATATCCCTCCATGTCAAGGCGCATAGTTCGCCTAGGCGTATACCTGTATAGCGGGCAATCAGAATCCCTATTGCATTATGGTCTACATGGGCAAAACAATAGGAAACAAGCCTATTTTCGTCTGCTACAGTCAAAACAGGTGCTTGCTTCTTCTGCACCTTGGGCAAGCAAATATTGTTGTAATCAAACCCCCTGATATATTGCTTGCACTCCCCATATTCCACGATTTGAAGCAAAATTAAAACAATGTCATATATCGTCTTGCCGGACAACCCACTGTCAAATTTGTTGCGTATAAAGGCATTGACGGTTTCTCCTGTTAGCTGGTTGGCTCCCATGTTCTGAAAGTATGGGACAATGTGTGTGTGAACGGTATCATGATAGCGTCCATAGGTCGAGGACTTCACCTGTATTCGTATTTCTTCCAGCCAGCCCGCACAGACCATTTGCACGGGAATGCCCTGCAAGGAAAAGATAACTTCCGTTTTTTGTGATTCTGCTGTGCCCTGGTTCTTCTTTCGTTTCTCCTTCACTTCGGCATAGGAACGCCCGTACAGGGACTTGTAAACGGCTTTTCCTTCTGGCGTATGCCCTACAATGCACCTACATTCCCAGCGGTTGTCTTTTCTCTTTCGTATGTTCTCGCCTCGTCTCGGCATGGCTCATTCCTCCTTTTGCTGGGGGTTCCACTGACCCCTTTTTTGACCCCTAATAGAAAAATATCCCCTCTATTTTACGTCTTTTTAATGCCATATTGGCAATAAAGCCGAAAATAGAGGGGCTTTCCCTGAAATATTTCTTGACTTTTCCTGTCTGATTGGGTAAAATACTAGGAGAAGATAGCCTTTTTGGCGTTCGTCAAGTAGTAAACTTCACGGCTTTTTAGGGGTCATGGGAAAGAAATTTCCTATGGCTTTTTTTCATTATATGCGGGTTTTCAAAAATAGTTCCAATTTTTTTCTGGTCAAGCAGTTCTAAGGAGAGCAGTCCAAGCATAAGCTTGTACCAAAGCAGATTGTCCCACAGGATAAAGCAAGCCCAGGAGGACAGCCACCACCACCAAAAAACTGTAGTCCTAAGAGGTACCAAAAGTGTAGTCGTTACACGGCTACACCCCCAAATAAATACCGAAAAAATAGCTTGCCCCGCCTGCGTCGTCTAACCCTTGATATACTTGCATTTGATAGATTGTATCATGTTGTGCGTGTGGGGTCTCGGCTGGCTTTTTGCGAAAATCAACCCGAGACCCCACACGCACAACATGATAATACATTATATAAATATAATATATTCAATCTATATATGTAAGTATAAAGAGTGAGACAAGCAAGCGGGGCAAGTAGAGAGAGTAAGAGATAGGTATAGTAAATGAGAAATAAGAGTAATAGTAAGTAGAGTAGTTTAGTAGTAGTGGTGGTGGTGTGTAGGTGGGTCAGATAAGGTTAGTCGGGCGAGATTACGAGGTGTTTCGAGCATTGGAGCGTTGGCGTGTTGTATTGGGCAGGCATATCCCGGCATTGGCAGGCTTTGAAGGGCAAAAGGCTTGTGACAGGAGAATGAGGAAGCTAATCGAAGCAGGGTACATCGAGCGCAAAAAAATCTTGTACGGTGTCCCAGGACTATATAGCAACACGGCCAAGGCCAAGCAGATAGCGAGCCTGCCAGCCAGAAGTGAGAAAATCAGAGTGGAGCAAATCCCCCACGACATAACAGTGCTGGATACCGCAATATTTTTCCACAAGGCAAAAGGCATAGCGTGGGACGCTATCACCAGCGAAAAGCAAATGCACCAGCAGGACGGATTCGGCACTCGAAAGCACAGACCCGACTTTGTAATCACGACCAACGACAAGACTTGCGCCGTAGAGGTGGAATTGTCCCTCAAGGCCAGGGCAAGGCTGGAATCCATCATCAANGCCAACTTCATGGACTACGATTTTCAACTTTGGGTAGTGCCCGACAGGCAATGCAAAATNTANCAGATTTTAGAGGACAATCGCAAAAAATTATCCGATATGAAAATATTGGAGTTACAGGAGGTACAAAAGAAATGAACATCATACAACGGTATCGCAAAATATCAGTCCCTCATCTTACTATTTGGAATACTGGGTGCTTCTACCTTTTATATCATAGAAACCGTGAAGTCTTACAGGCTACGAAAAATATTCAACTTCCATAAGGAGTACAAAGTCATGCGAAAACAGAACCGCAAGCAGATAAAACAGCCTGCGCCACCATCGGGAACCCTTGTGGGGTATTACGGCAAGCGTG
>JGI24702J35022_10001790_pt1 | contig 13248 bp, 10 predicted proteins | sample TergutTh196P4_FD_35022 | JGI IMG/M metagenome (IMG submission 35022)
GTATAGGAATTGCTATACCATGTAAAGTAGATGCCGCAGATATATCAATCGGGGTAACATCATGGTACTCGTGGTATGAGCCTGCAGCCGCAGCCGAAGAAGATTATGATGTTGATCCTGCATTTCTTTTAGGTCCGGCGCTTTCTTTTAAATTTAGTGATGATTTTAATTTAACATTTGTATTCCTCGCAGGCAAATATAACGCGTTATATACTGCTGATTGGGGAAACGGAGGAATAGCCAAATCGGATCCTAAAATAAGACGATATGATGCGGACCTTGCGCTTAATTATAGGTTAAATAACTATTTCAAAATTTTTGCAGGGCTAAAATATTTAGACTATTCAATAAAAGGCGAGATAAAGTCTACGAANTATCCTACTTGGTATATGGATACTGATACAAATAGCAGNAGTTATGGNCCCGGATTAGGTATAAGTTGTACTTACCCTATTACNGATAATATATTTTTACTTGCTACTCTGTCNGGNTTCTATTTATGGAATAACAATGAAAATAGTTTTAAATATTCCCCTGATTTTGCCAGTAATTATGGTCTCAAAGATTCTACAGAAAAGTATAGTAGCAAACTCTACGGATTTAACTCAACTTTAGCCGTTGCATATTATATACCTTCCATATCAACAGTAATAAGCCTTGGAGGGAGATACCAATATTTTATAAATGACGATAATGATACTGAAAGATGCTATGGGATTACATTAACTGCAACATATTCTTTTAGTTTTTAGGATTAATTTTTGCGCTCGTAGGGGCGGCAACCTGCCGCCCGCAATTTCATTGCCGTCCGTAATTTCGTTGCCGCCCGCAATCCCATTGCCGCCCGCAACCCCATTGCAACCCAAAATCCCATAAATAATAAATCCACAAAAAATTATATGAATCCTGTAACATAACGGGCGGCAGGTTGCCGCCCCTACGGTGCATTAAATTTTTCTGTCAGGAGGCAGACGCGAGGTCTGCCCTACATTACGTTAAATTATATTTATATTAAATTTAATTCTTGAAATATATCAATAGAAAAAATATTTTATCATAAATTAAATTTTTTTTATAAATTTAAATTTTTTTTTAAATTAATCTGTTATTAAACGTATTAATATATAAAGGGAATTAACTTAAATAGTTCCCGCCCGCCGTAGGCGGGCGGAAACTATTTATTGACGCCGCCACAGGCGGTGTGGCAAATTCACTATAAAGGGATATATAAATGAAACTAAGAGTTATGTTAATTATAATACTTTTTATCTCAATCTGTTCCGATTCATTTGCAATAACCGGCGATGAGGCTCTATCTAATTTTAGAGGAAGAATGAGCCGTGTCGGCAAATTAACCGGAATCATTTCATGGTCAAGTTCGGCAGGTGAATCATATACAGGGAGTTTTAAGTATATGAGTCCGAATAAAATATATGTAAAGTTCAGCAATCCGTCAGGTAAGACAATAGTCTCCAACGGAAGAAGTCTGTGGGTATATTCTCCATCAAGCAATATATGCGGAGTTCAGGATCTTGGCGGAGGCGGTTCCGGCGGAATAGCTGCTTTTACCTCAGATTACTTGGCTATAGTTACGGCTTCAGGAGCAAGCGGCTATACAATAAAGCTCAAGAACAATGAAAAATCATTTAATGAAATTATATTGGTTGTAGATTCAAGTTTCTTTCTAAGAAAAGCGACTTTAAGGACAAAAAGCGGAATAACATATGATTTCACACTATCAAATATTAGTACAGAGGCTGCCGTAATACCCAGCATCTTTGACTTTAGTGTTCCGGCAAGCGCTCAGATAGTAAAAAATCCGCTTAATATAAAATGACGGTAATATAAGATGAAAACACGGACCAATACTATATTCTTCATATTCATTTTTATGCTCATCTTTATGACTAAAATTGCAAACAGCCAGACTTTTGAGGATTCTATGGAGGATATCGGCAACCTTAACTTCACGTATTTAGGTCCTGTACTCTCCGTTGGATATAATAAAGTCGAATACACAGACTGGTTTGAGCCTTCTCCTGGGAATGAGTCTACAGAGACTGAGAAGCAGTCCGGATATATTACCTCCGGAGGTTTAGCATTTAATATCTTTGCAGATAGATTCTGCGGAGATATACAGATAAAATATGCAATGAATCATCTTAAACAGACTTTAAAATATATTGAAGTAAGCGCTGCGGGAAAATACTTTTTTTACCGGGCAAACAATTATATCTCATTCGGTGGAGGATTAGGTATATACTTAGAGATCCCCACCTCTAATACAAAACAGAATGGCAGTGCAGGTTTGCAACTGCCGCTTACAATGCTGATTGATACAACCAGAGATACAAAACTATTCATGGATGTTTATTGTAGATATGGCTCATTCGGAATAGGCACAGATACTAATTCTATTTCCGTAGGAGCTAATATTGGATTTATCTTCAAAGTCGGAAGGATATAACAGCTTAAAACAATATTTGGCTGTTCCGTCCACTCCCGTATGTTTTTATACTATGTCTGTAATACTAAAATCCTATAGTAGTATTATAGGTCTATACGGTTATATATTTGCCATTCTCTTTTTTATCCTATTTATAATTACTCTGGCGCTGACACTTTACAGATATAAAAAAATCATCAACAATAAGAAAAGGATTATAGGCGCCGGGGTTATTACAATTGTTATAATATTTTTAATTACATTTTTCTTAGATAGAAAAATTAAAGATCTGATTTCAGATATAGATTTAGACCAACAGTTGGTGAATGTTACTGTTATCATAGACGATGTAACTTATAAGAGATACTCATCCGAAATATACTTTCATGGAGAGGATAATAATAAAGTTAAAGGTATTATATATTATCAGGGCGATACTGTTTTTAATAAGGGTGATTCCATCTTTCTTCATAAAAAAATTAATAAGATAAATAATAGAAATTTCTTTGAAACATATTTAATATCATGCGGCATACGCTATTCATCCGCAATAACAGATAATGACATTACAATACTTAACCGGGGTGAACCTACCCTATTAAAACATCTGCAAAATAATATACTTGAAAAGGTAGGCAACGTATTCAAAGAACCTGCCGCAGGAGTTATAAAGGCTCTCTTGAGCGGAAATCAAAACTATATCGAAAAAAAAATAATCCTGCAATATCGAGATTCGGGAGCGCTCCATTCATTAGCAGCATCGGGTCTCCATGTTGCGATTTTTGCCTCAATACCTGCATTATTATTTATACCTATTTTAAGAAAAAACAGCGCAATGTTAATATCACTATTTTTTGTAATATCATATCTATTGATCACAGACATTCCCGTATCACTTCTGCGCGCTGTTGTTATGTTCGGATTATATTATTTGCAGTTGTTGTTTTTTAGAAAGAGGAATGTATTTAATTATCTCATGCTTACATGTTCAATTGTTTTATGGATCTCACCTTGGGAAATATTTACACCTGGGTTTCAGTTGAGTTTTGGGGCAACAGCAAGTATTATATTATTTTATAATCGCTATCGCAAATCATTAAATGATTTCCCTAAATTTTTTGCAGATGCAATGGCAGTTACACTCTCGGCGCAGATCACAGCTTTACCGATTATTCTATTTCATATGAATCAGTTAAATACAGTCGGCATTGCAGGTAATATTATAATCATTCCTTTAATAACTCTGATTATGTGGACAGCATTATTTGCCATATCTATATCTGTTTTTTCCATCTACTTAGCAACAATTTTTGGATATATAACATCCTTCCTGTTTAAAATTACTTTACTTGTAACTAAATTTTTATCGGAATTAAAACTAAACTTTTATGTTTATGATGTAACTCCATTACTCATAATGATTCTCCTCATTGCCATTATACCACTTATCAATCATAAAAAATTCATTAGATTAAAATTTTATCCTATATTAATATCAACTGTGCTATCCATTGCATATTTAAAAACCAATAACCGGCATAATGATCCATACTATTTAATAACAGATAATAATTCTAAGATAGAATTATTATCAACAGGAAAAACTCATACTCTTAGATTAGATTTGGCAGAAGGGATAGACTATGAAAATATTATAACTACGATCAAAATGAGAAATCCTTCCATAACATCTGTTGAACTGAGTAAAAATAACAATGCTAATCTTATTGTTTTAAGAAGACTTTTAAATGACTACCCTGTTCATGAGGTAAGATTTACTGAGATACAAAACATAAACAGTATCTTTAATAGTACAATTCTACGCTTAGAAAAGGACAAAATAGCAATAAATTTTGGTAAACAGGAATTTTAACTTATAGCGATATTGTGGTTGCCGCCCGCGGTCGGCGGGCGGCAACCATTAATAATATAATCTCAATTGCCGATATTAATAAAAAAGTTGAATGTTACAGACCATGATAACTATTGATAATGAACACTATGTCAAAAAAATACTAAACGGGGAAAAGGCCCTATATACTTTCAGATTTTTAGATGATGAATCTATCATCTTCATTAATTCTATCATACTTAAAATTTTATCCGTACAAGGAAACATCTTTCTTCTTGAAACATTGACTACAATTATAAGAGAAATGCTCTTTAATGCTTTTAAATCAAACCTAAAAAGGATATATTTTAAAAAATGTAATGCTGATATAAATGACAGAGCACAATATGAAATTTTGATGAAAAATTTTAAGGATGATTTCCTCTATAGATTAAATTCGATTGAGGCTGAAATAAAATCGGATAACGATTACTACATAACAATATCATTTGAAAAAAAAGATGATATTCTCACTATATCGGTTTTTAACAATGTTGCGATTATTAAAGAAGAATTTGATCGAATTACATTCAGGATTCAAAAATCTTTGTTGTTCAATAATTTAGTAGAGGCTTATGATGATGCATATGATTCCACAGAAGGGGCCGGTTTAGGTCTTCTACTTATGGTTTTTCTGCTAAAAAATTCCGGTATAGGCGTTGATAATCTTTTTATAAAGAATAATTCCGATGGGATAACCTTCGGAGTAAAAATTCCTAATAAACTAAATGAAGAAACTATTATCTCAAATGTAAAAGAAAAAATTTTAGATGATGTTGATTCCATTCCTACATTTCCGGAGAATATAATTCAGCTTCAGCAGTTGTGTTTACAAAAAGAATCTTCTATTGATGAAATCTCTAGAAAAATTTCTACTGATCCGGCATTAACCGCAGATGTAATTAAATTATCAAATTCTTCGGGATTTGTCCCCGGGAAAAAAATTGTGACGGTTAAAGAGGCTGTAAAAATTATTGGGCTTAAAAATTTATACTTTATACTTTCGGCAAGCGCAACAAAAAAGATTCTTGAAAACAAATATAAAAAATTTGAAATTATATGGCAGCATTGTGTAAAAGTTGCCTTCTATGCCAAGAGGATTGCGGAGATGAAATCTCTTTCAAATCTTGCAGATCAAGCCTTAATAGTCGGCTTACTCCATGATATAGGTAAGATAGTTCTTCTATCTGCCGGTGAAAAAATAATTGATAAGATGTCTCAAATAACAAAAAATAATCAACTTACATCTTCATCAATCTTAGAAGAAATATCTATCGGAATAAGTCATTCCGAAATAGGGAACCTAATAGCTGAAAAATGGAATTTTCCTGATGAACTTAAAATTCCGATTACAAATCATCACTCGCCTTTAAACAGCGGCAATGACCATAAAGAATTAACCTACTTAGTCTATTTAGCCAACATGCTCTGCGGAGTCGAATCAAAAAGATATAATTATAATTATATTGAAGCAGCGGTTTTGAACCGGTTCAAAATCAATTCAATGCATGAATTAGAAGCCTTTCATGAAAATATTAAAGTTAATTACAGCAATCATCAACAGATGTTAGGTTAACATTGATGTATAAATTTTCTATTTCGGATGCTAAAAACGGATTTAAGACATTATCGGTAATAGATGCAGACGGCAAAGAAATAAAACTACATTCCTCATACGATCCTATTAAAGAAGCTGAAAGAAACATAGGTACATTCGACAAAGGAAGATCATCAATTATTATTGTGTCGGGTGTTGCCCTTGGTTATCATATAAATTTTTTGAAGGAAAAATATCCTGATACAAAAATTATAGCAGTTGAAAAAGAGAAAGAGATTCTGTTTAAATGCAATGAATATTATCCCGAAACATTAAGTGGAATATCTACTATAAATTCTCTGCATGACATTGAATCCGTATTCTCAACTATTGATCTTGCGAACTTTAAGGGTATTGCGCATTACAGACATAAGCCATCCTATCAGTTGAATCAAGAGTTTTATGATGAGATTGTAAATAATACCAAACTGCTTATATCCTCTATAATAACCGATCTTCTTACAAGATTTGAATTTGAAGAAAAATGGATAGAGAATATTTTTAAGAACCTAAAGCATATAGAATATTCAATTGATGTTGCGGAGCTTTTCGGCAAGTTTAAAGGCATACCCGGTATAATTGTCTCAGCCGGACCATCACTGAAAAACAATATTGAAGAATTAAAAAAAATAAAAGAAAGGGCTGTAATAGTTGCTGTTGATACATCTTTAAAAATACTCAAGCGCCATAATATAGAACCGCATTTTGTACTAACACTTGATGCTCAAAAGCATAGCGTAAAACATTTTTCCGGAATCAATCCCCAAAATACAATATTGATTGCAGATATAGTAAGCTGTCCGTCAATCTTAAATTCCTACAACGGCTATAAGATAATCAGCACTACCTCAAAATACTATCAGGATGCTACAGGTAATACCATACGAGAAACAACTCCTATGATTGATTGGATCGAAAAAAAATGTTCACCCTTAGGAGATATTCAATCAGGGGGATCGGTTTCAACGAGTGCATTTGATCTGCTTCTGAATATGGGCTGCGATCCGATTATTTTAGCAGGACAGGATCTCGCATATACAGGAAGAGAATATCATTGCAGCGGAACATATCACAATGATGATTGGGTTTCGGGAATAAACAGATTTCGCAATCTTGATACAATCAATCAAAATATTATAAGAAAGAGAAATTTCAGATATGTTAAAAATTATGGCGGACAAGGGTTAGTAATATCAGATTATGTTTTTGATCTTTATAAATCATGGTTTGAAGATTCTGCTAAGAAAGTATCTGTTATCGTAGTAAATTCTTCCAAAGGCGGGGCAAGGATTAATAATACAAGTGAGATGAGTCTATATGATGGCGTGAATCTTGGTAAAAAAAATGTTAATCCGTCATCAATTATTGAAAAAATAATCGAAAAACGAACCGATAGAGATATAGATGGGGTAAAAAAGGCTCTATCCATAGAATATAAAAAATTGAGTTTAATAGACATATCAGATGATACTGATAATAATATAAATAATATAGATTATAATAAAATTGATTTAGCTCTAAGCGATGATGAAACTAATGAATTATTAAAACCGCTTATGAGAAAAACCGAATTCTATCTTGCGAGGCATGAATTTAAACCGGACAAAGAGAGAGCTATTTTTTATAATGATATGAAACTTGCTATACGAAAGGTAAAAAAATTTTTAGAATCATCGGGGATGATTTAAAAGAGTTAAAACATGAAAAAATTTTTTTTAATAATATTATTCATTATCTTAAACACAATTAGTTATGGCAAAAACGATGCTACCATTGACTGGTTAAACAGCAAAATAATCTCAATAGGCGATAGCAATATGGCTATTGATGAAGAGGGAAATCCCGTAGATGTTGAAACAAACCGGGCGCTCTCAATATCAGAGGCAAGAAATATATCATATGAAAGATCACGAGAGAGAGCCTTAGTAAATGCAATTAATACTATCAGTACGATACAGGTAGATAATGAAAAGAAAATAGCTGATTTAATAAAATCCGACCCGACAGTCCGCAAGAATATATATGAGATTATTGAAAAAAATTCTACCTATAAGGATGTAACATCAAACTATCTCGTTTCATCATGTAAATTTGAATTAAATACGGGATATCTCACAGAAGCAATAAATTATAACTTTCCGAAAGATAATTTTCCAATTCAGGATAATATAGAAATTTCAACATTATATTCTTCAATAATTATTGATGTTCGGGGTTTAGGGATAAAACCCATGCTCATCCCATCTATTATAAATGAAAGCGGTCTTGAGGTTTATAATAAAAACTTTATTAATCCCGATGATGCTGTTAAATATAGTGTAGTCTCATATGTTTATAATGAAAAAGATGCAATTAAGCATAAAAAAGCCGGTAAAAATCCGCTATTTTGTGTTGCATTAAAAAATATAAACGGTAATCCTGTTATATCTGATGATGATATAAAAAAAATATTCAGCCATAAAAAAAATATTGAATATTTAAAAAGATGCAGAGTAATATTTATTATTGATAGGTTATGATATGAATCCGATTAATAAAATTTTCACATCAGCAATAATTTCAATAAATAAGCTCATTGATTCATTGAACTATAAGACAGTAGAAGCAATTAAGAAAGGATTTTTCTTTTTTGTATTTGTAATGTGTATTGCCGGAATAATTATAGGTTATAGAATAGGGTCAGGTGAGGCAAAGATTCAAAGAAGTCCTCTTACGGATTATGTTAATGACACATTTAGACTAAATATTAATAAAACCGGAGACTTTTCGGAATTACTGAAAAATGAAATGTTAAATGAAGCTCCCATGGATAATTTCAATAAATACGATTTCCCTTTAAGGGAAAATTTTAATCCGGAATTTAAACAAGGGATTATGGAATCCGACAACAGAATTCCCGATCCCGATCTTACGGATAAACCGTTTAAGCCCGAAACCCCTATTGAAGATTCTCCTAAATTTGATCAGTCGCAAAGTGATCAAACAATAAAAATTTTGGATAAACCAAAATCCGATGATACAAAATCCGATGATACAAAAACCAATGATATAAAAATCAATGATAATAAAAGCAATTCAATATTTAATGATGATCAACCCTTTAATAAACCGGATATAAAAGAGTCCGATGACAAAAATATTATCAGAATATTAGATAAAGATAAAAATACAATTCCGCAACCAATGAAGAATGATACGGGAATCATTGATAGATGAAAAAATTAATTTTAATCCTTCTATTAATCAGCAGTATAGCATATTCAAAAGACTATCATAGAACCGAAGAGATAATAAATAGTATTCTTGCAGAAGAGAGCGATGAGAGTTCTAAAAAACCGGATCAATCAATAGATCAAACAATAGATCAAACAATAGATAAGCCGGAAGATAGCGCCCCAAAAAATAAATATAAACCAAAAAATGATCAAGGCGCCGCAAATAAAAACAATGCAAACAATGCAATGAGCGGCAAAGATGAGGTCCTGCTTAAAACAGGAATACAGTTTTATGAGAGCGGATTATTTGATCATTCACTTGCCAGGTTTGAAGACCTGGTTAAAAACTATCCGGCAAGCCCTTTCATAGACAATGCAAGAATGTGGGCAGGAAAAATATATCTTAAAAAATATAAGTATGATGATGCAATAAAACAATTTGATGATATTAAAGAACAATCCGGCGAATATCCTGCATCACTCTATTTCAAGGCAGAGGTATATAAATATAAAAGTGATGGCATCAGTGCAATTGATTTTTATCAGAAAGTATTCTCTTCATATCCCGAACATGAACTTGCAGATAAGGCAATTTTAAATTCAGGTAAACTTTATTTAAACAGCGGTAAGGGACATCAAGCGCTTGAATCGGCTATAAGAATTATCCGCTATTATTCTGATAGAGATACTATTGATGATGCATTTTATCTTATAGCAAAAGTCTATGAAAAAGATCCAATATTGAAAGATATGGATATAGCCAGAAAATTCTATAAGATAATCCTCAAAAAGGCAGGGCAGAATCAAAAATATTTTGCAGATTCCCCGCTGCTTGAAATTGTTAAGAGGGATCTGCAATATATTGAAAAAACATACTTTAAATTTGAAAACTGACATATTCCTGATAATAACCTTTTTTCATTGACATAACCTCAATAAACTATTTATAGTAATAGAATTAAACAATTGAATTGACACGACCGCGTGATCAGCAAGTGGCAATTCAACTATAACAAATTAATATGATAATTGATATATATTCCATAGACATTGAAAAACTTTATGCAAGTACGGATCTATCTTCACACATGGAAGATTACATTGAGGCTATTGCTGTTCTTTCCGAACAAAATAAAGTTGTTAGAGTCAAAGATATTGCAGCCTACCTAAAGATAAAAATGCCGAGCGTAACATCCGCTCTTACCAAACTTAAAGAATTAGGACTTATTGACTATGAAAAATACGGTTATGTTGAACTGACGGAAACCGGAAATATAATATCAAACAGAGTTTTAAGCAAACACCTGTGTCTAAAGGATTTTTTCAGCAAGATTCTAAACCTATCGGAAGATCAGGCAGAGGCCGAAGCGTGTAAAATTGAACATCATATTACTACTGAGACATGTAAAATGATTCATAAACTCCTTGTGTATTTCAATTCGGATGAATCGATAAAGAAAAACTGGCTGGAGTTTTTGTCGGGGAAAAAATGACAATCATTGGTTTTTTTCAACCCATTCGCTTGTCCTCAAAAAGATGTATGTTTTTATCGTCCATACAATCAACTCCTAATCATCGTCATAATCCTCGTCATAATAGCCATATTGACTGATTTCTCCCACGCTTTTCAGCACAATCGGTTCTTTCGTTACCTCATCAACCAATTTTAACACCTTAATTTTAAATCGCCACTCATCGCCGAAATCGAAAATATACAAAAATTTGCTGTCCTTTTTAAGACGAAACTTCGACAACTTTGCCTTGTCGGAAAATCCTTTCAAATCGCCGAATTCAGCTTCATCATTAGGACATATATATTCTTCACTCTTGTCCCAAGCGCGGTTGTTCATAAAAAACGTATGCATGTGGTCATCAATAAAGTCAAATGATTCCAATATAATCTCATGCAAATCAAACAATGTCGCGCCCTCGCTTATTTGGATGTGGCGGTAGCATCCTGCTTCAACCGAAACACTTAAAACTAATGATTTTGCCATAGAACCTCTTCCTTGTTAAAAAATTATTTGCTGCTATGGGCAGACGCAAGGTCTGCGCCCTACGATTTTTCTTCAATTTTCTTTAATACTTTCTCCTGAATCTCCTTTGGTGAAGGAATATACTTATGAAATTCCATTGAATAATTTGCTCTGCCGCTTGTAATATTTCGGAGTTGGGTAGCATAACCGAACATCTCCATTAAAGGGACAAAGCCATTTAGTTTTTGGGAACCCTTTCTGTATCTTCTCATGGATTCAATCTTTCCGCGCCTCCTGTTTATATCGCCTATGACATCTCCTATATAATCATCAGGGGTATTTACTTCAAGTTTCATAACAGGTTCAAGAAGAATCGGGTTGCATTTTAAGAATGCCTGTTTAAAAGCAATAGAAGCGCATGTTCTAAATGCCAGATCCGAAGAATCTACTTCATGATATGATCCGTCAACGAGCACAACCTTAACATCTACTATCGGAGATGAGGATATGACTCCTGTGGTCAAAACAGACTCTATCCCTTTTTGTACGGACGGAATAAATTCTGCCGGAATGGATCCGCCCTTTATGTGATCAATAAATTCAAATCCCTTATCCACATTCGGTTCAACCCTTAGGACAACATGGGCATACTGCCCTCGCCCGCCGGTCTGCTTTGAATGTTTATAATTGACTTCAGACTCGCCTGTTATAGTCTCTCTAAATGCTACAGAGGGTTCGCCCACTTGAGCTTCTATATTGAATTCATGTTTTAATCTATCAATGATTATCTCAAGGTGAAGTTCTCCCATACCTGAAATAATTGTCTCATTGGTTTCATCATCATATCTTACATTAAATGAAGGATCCTCCATGGCAAGCTTCCTAAGAGCCGAACCGAGTTTTTCATCCTCTTTTTTTGTAGGAGGAGAAATTTTTAGTTCTATTACTGTCGGAGGTATAAAGATAGATTCTAAAAATAACGGATGGGCTTTATCACATAGCGTATCGCCTGTTTTAGTGTACTTCATACCTATCAGCGCTACGATACTACCGGGACCTGCGCTTTCTATATCCTCTCTTTCGTCTGCTTTAATCTTTAATATACGGCCTACCCTTTCCTCTTTCCCTTTAGTGGAATTATAAAAAGGCATACCTGTCTTTATCTCGCCTGAGTATATTCTGATAAATGTTTGTTGTCCTACATAGTTATCATGAATCAGCTTAAAGGCTAATCCGCAAAACGGATCTTTTATTGAAGGATTTCTGGTATGAGTTTTCTCCTGATTATCAATATCCATTCCTATTACTGAGCCAACATCAATAGGAGAAGGGAGATAATCTATTATTGCATCAAGCAGCAGATGAATCCCTTTATTCTTATATGATGAACCGCAAAATACAGGAGTAATCATAACCTTTAAAACAGCATCCCTTGCAGCTTTCTTTAAAAGTACAGAGTCGACATCATCTCCATTCAGAAATAATTCCATGACTTCTTCATTATAGTCTGCAATCTTTTCTATAATGTATTGTCTTGCTTCCTCAACTTTACCCTTGTATTCATCAGGTATATCTATCTCTTTTTTTATATTTTTATCAAAAGTATAGGCTCTCCTCTCTATAACATCTATGGAACCTTGAAAATTATCTTCAACACCGATAGGTATTTGAAAGGGGATCGGATTTGCATCAAGGTATTTATCCATTTGGCTGATAACCTCATTAAAATCCGCGCCTATTCTATCCATTTTATTAATGAATGCAATTCTCGGAACCTTATATCTGTCTGCCTGATTCCAGACAGTTTCACTTTGCGGTTCTACTCCGGATACTGCGCAAAAAAGCGCAACCATTCCGTCAATTACCCGAAGCGATCGCTCTACCTCAACAGTAAAGTCCACGTGACCCGGCGTATCAATAATATTTATCTGATGGTCATTCCATGTGCATGAAATAGCTGCAGAGGCTATGGTAATTCCCCTCTCCTGCTCTTGTTTCATAAAATCCATTGTAGCCTGACCATCATGAACCTCGCCAAGTCTTCTTGTAGATCCGGTAAAGAACAGAAGTCTTTCTGTAGTAGTTGTTTTTCCTGCATCAATATGGGCAGCAATACCAATATT
>JGI24702J35022_10001791_pt1 | contig 13247 bp, 14 predicted proteins | sample TergutTh196P4_FD_35022 | JGI IMG/M metagenome (IMG submission 35022)
AAGGATTATTCACCGCCTTAGAAAAAGGCATTTTCGCCGATATAAAACGACCCTTAAACGGTGGAAAAGGGCTTGCAGGCGTGGTGCAGCGGAGTGATAAATATCAAAATCCATTTATAAAATTGATGTTGGAGAATGAATAAAACCTAACGAGGCGTTAGTTACGGGCGTAATGAGAGGTTAGTTAAATCCAAAAAAAGTGTATCTTTGCAAATTAAACAAAATTGTGATGTAAATATGGCAAAACTGTCTGAAAAAGTGAAAGATGGTACGGTTGATTTGAAGAGAAATATCCTCTACGCCTTGCAGGATAAGAAGGCGGAGAGCATTGTGGAGTTGAATTTGTCGAAGGTGGGAACGGCGTTGTTTGACAGGTTTATTATCTGTACGGCGACCTCTACAACACACGCCGAAGCGCTGTTCGACAACGTGTTGATGACGGTTAAAAAGAACTTGGGGATTTTTCCCAAACAAACCGAAGGCGTCGGCAATTCGCAGTGGATATTGGTGGATTATTTCGATATATTGGTGCATATCTTTTTGTCGGAAAGTCGGGAGTTTTATAACCTCGAAAGCCTGTGGAAAGATGCCGAACGGATAGAATATAACGAGTTAATAGAGTTGGAACAAGTAAAAAAAGGGAAAAAAGAACAGTGATGGAAGAGAAAAAATACAGCAAAAGTGAAAAAAATCCGAAGGAAAAATTTCCGAATGAGCATATTCCGCCGCAGCCGAACGGCAAAAAGTCGGGATTTAGTTTTTATTGGATATATGCGTTGTTGCTTGCGGTGTTGTTGGGCATGAGTTTTTGGGGATTTAAAGATTCCTCTTCGGCAATCAACAATGTGCAGTTGGAAAAGATGATTATGCAGGGCGATGTGGATAAAATCGTGATTATGAAGCAAAAAGAAATTGCCAATATCTATATCAAACCCGACCACATCAACAAGGATACGTCTTATAAGAAGGCGTTCGAGGCAAACCGAAAAGGTCCTCATTTTTATATGGAAATCTTGGATATTGCCTCGTTCAATACGTTTGTAGATAAGGTGGAAACGGCTTTATTGGAGGAGCAAACGCTCGGAAAAACCGAAGAAGAAAAGCAGGCAATAGAGAAGGATTTCAAAAAGATTGTCAGAGACAGCGATAATTCCAAATCGTGGAGTTTCGACAACATATTTTGGTTGATGATTATGGTTCTCCCCATTATTTTTATCGTAATGATGATGCGGGGCATGGGTCGTGCGGGCGGTTCGCTGTTTAATATCGGGCGGTCGAAGGCTCAACTGTTTGATAAAGATACGCACGTTGTAACTACGTTTAAAGATGTGGCGGGAATGGCAGGTGCGAAGGAAGAGGTGGTCGAGATTGTTGATTTTTTGAAAAATCCTAAAAAGTACACCAATTTGGGCGGGAAAATCCCCAAAGGTGCGTTGCTGGTTGGTCCTCCGGGAACGGGGAAAACCCTGTTGGCAAAGGCGGTGGCAGGCGAGGCGAAAGTGCCGTTTTTCTCATTGTCGGGGTCTGATTTTGTGGAAATGTTTGTCGGCGTAGGGGCGTCCAGAGTGCGGGATTTGTTCCAAACCGCCAAAAGCAAAGCCCCCTGCATTATATTTATTGATGAAATTGATGCGGTAGGGCGTTCGCGTAGCCGCAATTCGCTTGTGGGCGGCAACGATGAACGGGAAAACACGCTCAATCAACTACTTACGGAAATGGACGGCTTTTCCACCAATGCAGGAATTATTATTTTGGCAGCAACAAACCGTGCCGATGTCTTGGACAGAGCCTTGCTTCGTGCAGGACGTTTCGACCGTCAAATTCACGTGGAACTGCCCGATTTGGACGAGCGGAAGGATATTTTCAAAGTACATGTTCGACCGTTGAAATTGGCGGCAGATGTGGATTTGGATTTCTTTGCCAAACAAACGCCCGGTTTCTCAGGGGCGGATATTGCCAATGTTTGCAACGAAGCCGCTCTGGTGGCAGCCCGAAAGGACAGGACAGATATTGGAAAACAAGACTTTTTAGATGCCGTTGACCGTATTGTCGGCGGATTGGAAAAACGCGGCAAAATCATTTCCCCCGAAGAAAAGAAAGTGATTGCGTTTCACGAAGCGGGACATGCTACTGTGAGTTGGAAACTCGAACATGCCGCTCCTTTAATAAAGGTAACGATTGTACCGCGTGGAAAATCGCTTGGTGCGGCGTGGTATCTGCCCGAAGAACGCCAAATTACCAACAAAGAACAGTTAATGGACGAAATTACAGCCACGTTGGGTGGACGAGCCGCCGAAGAGGTTGTGTTCGGAACTATTTCCACAGGTGCATTGAACGATTTGGAGCGGGTTACTAAGCAGGCGTATTCTATGGTTGTTCATTACGGATTGAATGAAAAGATAGGCAATTTGAGTTATTACGATTCGACGGGTCAAAACGAATATACTTTTACCCGTCCATACAGCGAAAAAACAGCTCAACTAATTGATGAAGAGGTACATACGATGGTCGAAAAAGCCTATGAACGAGCCAAAGAAATCTTAAACGGACACAAAGAAAATTTGGAAAAATTGGCAATGCAATTGTTGGATAAAGAAGTGATTTTCCGAGAAGATTTGGTTACGATATTCGGGGAACGGGGGTTTGATAGTGAAAAGTGAAAAAATAAATAAAAATCATGAAAAACCTAATCATACGGACAATAACAGGAATTGGCTTTGTAGCCTTAATCGTTGCGGCGATTCTTTTATCTGATAATGAGGCATTGGGAATAAAATTTAGTTTATTGCCTTATTTCTTTTTGGTATTCACCTGCGTTGCCTTGTACGAATATCGAACGTTGCTGAAAAAGCAGAAAATCAATTTATCGGTGTTGTTTTATGCAATATCCTTACTGATTTACCTAATTGCATCTATTCCGAGAAATGTATGGGAAATATTTTTAATATATTTGGTATTGCCTGTATTATTTTTGTTTTTTCTATTGTTTATTGTCGAATTGTTTCGCAAGCAGGAAAATCCGTTTACAAATATTGCCTATTCTATTTTGGGAATAATTTGGATAGTATTGCCTTTTGCACTTATCAATCGTTTCCCTTTGTTGTTAAAATGGAAAATAGGCGGAGATGACGGACGATTTTTATTGTTGTCCGTCTTTATAATTATTTGGTTGTACGATACTTTCGCTTACTGCGTGGGTATGCTGATTGGAAAACACCGTTTGTTTGAGCGGATTTCCCCTAAAAAATCGTGGGAAGGAGCAATCGGCTCCACCATATTGACTTTGATTTTGGCGTATTTTGCCAATTTATTGTTCCCGATGCTGCCGTTAAATCCGTTACAATGGATTGGTTTAGCGTTGGTTATCATTGTTTTTGGTACTTTGGGCGATTTAGCGGAATCGTTGTTTAAGCGGCAATTATCCGTCAAAGATTCGGGTACAATCCTGCCCGGACACGGCGGCGTTTTAGACCGTTTCGATTCGATATTATTTGCCGTACCCTTTGTTTGGATATATTTAAACCTCGTGTTGTAATAGGCTCAATCTTACTTTTGAGTTGCTGTAAAAAAGCGAACAATGAATTTTTTTTAAAAAAAACGCCTTTTTTGCTGTTGGTATTGATTTTTTTTGTATCTTTGCAAACAGTTTAATTTTTATATGTATTTAACGAAAATTTTTTAAAGAAATGAAGAAAGTTATTTTTATTGTGATGCTTGCGTTCGCAGGCAAGGTTGGAGTTGCTCAGACTGAGTACAAATTGGAGAAAGGGAATGTTACCACAGAATTGCAATTGTCGCTGTTCAACACTGGTGGTAAAATGGTTTTTGATGAAGATGGGGATTTTGAGTACATTGATTATTCGACATCAGGACCTTTGTCTTTATCGGGATTTCGTTTGCGTTATGCGCTTAATAACAAGTGGGCTTTGCGTACTACCGTAGGCTTGGATTTTGGTCACAGTACGTCCAAGAGAGATTGGAACGATACGTTTCCTTCCGAACCCGGTTACTACAAGTGGGTATACACGGGCAATAACACGGACAAAAGCAAGTACACCGAATTTTCGATTGCTCCCGGGTTTGAATACCATTTCGGCAATTGGGAACGAATGTCCGTATATGTGGGCGGCGAAGTGTTTTTTGGAATGCGGACAACGCAAGGAACCTCCAAGAACGAGAGAAAAACAGAGTATTTTGAGCGTATGTGGGGAGAAGAAGACTACGTACTTATGGAGACAACAGAAACCTCCTCTTCCTTGAATACAAAGAATTGCAACTATTATGAGTCTTCGTATTATGCGGAAGGTACTCAAACCGGGGTAATGACTTTTGGCGTCAATGCAATTGTAGGAATGGACTTTTACGTCTACAAAGGCTTGTATTTGGGTGCGGAACTGGGATTAGGCTACCAGCACGCAAGTCTCTTGAAAGGTTCGGTAAACGGCGGCAGCAAAACCACAACAAGAGGCTTTGACGGAGAAGTAACGAATTACCTTGAAAGCAAAGTAGACAAAAAATTTGACGACCAGTTGAATACTGGAAGACTTGCTTTCAAATGCAATCCGATGATTCGCTTGGGCTGGAAATTTTAAATTTGCCTTAGCAGATTTGCGGAAAGTAGGGCTTTCTGTATCTGTCTTGCTTTGCTCCGCTTGCAATGACGCAAGTGAAGTAAGAAAGTTGTTTATTTCAAAAAAAATAGTGTATCTTTGCAAATATTTCATAGAAAACGATAAAATAAAAACATAGAAATTAAGATGAAACGTAGTATTGTAGTAATTGGAGCGATGTCAGCGATGATGAGTTATGGTCAATCGGGGGAAGACGTGAAATTGACTTCCGGTATCAACAAAGAGTTTTTGGACGCGAAAGTTAGTCCGAGTGAAGATTTTTATCAGTATGCGTGCGGGGGATGGATGAAGTTGTACCCGCTAAAAGCAGAGTTTTCCCGCTATGGGAGTTTTGACAAATTGGGCGAAGATAATCAGGAAAAATTGAAAAACCTGATTACCGAATTGGCTGCCAATAAGAACCAATCGGGTTCGGTGGCTCAGAAAATCGGCGATTTGTACGGTTTGGGCATGGACAGCGTAAAATTGCAAAAACAAGGGGCAAAACCTGTGATGCCGTTGTTAAAAGAAATTGCAAAGTTGTCGGGCAGGCAGTCTATTGAGCGGAAAATTGCCGATTTGCATTTGTGCGGTATCCACCCGTTTTTCGGGATTTTCGGCGAGGCAGACCCCGAAAACAGCAATATGAACATCGCTTGGATGTGGCAAACAGGTATGGGAATGGGCGATAGGGATTATTATTTAGAAGATGCCCAAAAGGAAATCCGCATCAAGTATAAGGAACTGATAGAGAATATGTTCAAACAGGTTAATCTGGGTAAACTTTTGGGGAAAAACGGGAAAGAGGCAGAATTGGCGGAAGCCGTTTTGAAAATCGAAACCGCATTGGCACAAGCCGCAATGGATAGGAACGAACTGCGAGACCCTTATAAAACGTTCAACCGCAGCGATTTAGCCGAACTGCAAAAACTGTTCGATGCGAAAGCTTATTTCGTTGCTATCGGCTTGCCGACTTTGGAATCGTTGAATGTGGGTCAGCCCCAATATATGCAAACGGTCGGCGATATTTTGAAAAATACCGATGAAACCGAAATAAAAGCATATCTGGCGTGGAATGTACTCAATGATGCGGCGAGTTATTTGAGCGATGATTTTGTCAATGAGAAGTTTGAATTTTACGGCAAAACCCTGTCGGGCAAAGAAGAGTTGCAACCTCGCTGGAAGCGCGTGGTAAATACCGTGGACGGTGCTTTGGGCGAAGCCGTTGGACAAATGTACGTGGACAGATATTTTCCAAAAGAGGCAAAAGAACGAATGTTGCATTTGGTTGACAATTTGAAATATGCTTTGAGTGAAAGAATTCAGTCAAATACTTGGATGTCAGAGGAAACCAAAGTAAAAGCATTGGAAAAACTAACCACTTTTCACGTAAAAATCGGTTACCCCGACAAATGGCGGGATTATTCGGCATTGAACATAAAAAAAGACAGTTATTATGCTAATATTCTGCGTTCCAACCAATTTGAGATTGCGTACCAATTATCGAAAATCAACAAAGAAGTGGATAAATCGCTGTGGTTGATGACGCCTCAAACGGTGAATGCTTATTACAATCCCACGACCAACGAAATATGTTTTCCTGCCGCTATTCTGCAACCGCCTTTCTTCGATATGAATGCGGACGATGCCGTAAATTACGGGGCAATCGGCGTGGTAATCGGACACGAAATGACGCACGGATTTGACGACCAAGGCAGGCAATACGATAAAGACGGCAACCTCAAAGATTGGTGGACTGCCACCGATGCAGACAATTTCAAAAACCGTACGCAAGTACTTGTAAATCATTTCAATTCCATCGAAGTATTGTCGGGCTTAAACGCAGACGGCGTGTTTACTTTGGGAGAGAATATTGCGGATAACGGAGGCGTGCAAGTGTCGTATGTCGCTCTGCAAAAGGCGATTAAAGAAAAGGAAGTGAAAAACGAACTGATGGACGGCTTCACGCCCGAACAGCGATTTTTCATTGCCTACGCAACGGTTTGGGCGGGCAATATCCGCGACGAGGAAATCAAACGCCGCACCAAAGAAGACCCGCACTCTCTCGGCAAATGGCGTGTGAACGGTACATTACCGCACGTGCAAGCGTTTATTGAGGCTTTCGGCATCAAAGAAGGCGATAAAATGTATATCGCCCCCGAAAAACAGGCGGCGATTTGGTAGGAAAATGTATTTTTGCATTTCAGTAAAAAAGAAAAAATATGACAACAGTACTTATTGACAACAACAATGTTCAGGCAAAGGGTTTCGTTGAATATGCCCGTTCTTTGCCCTTTGCAACGGTGGTAGAGGAGAAGAAAAAGAGTTTTGAGGAGGCTTCCAGAGAATGTAACGCTGTAACGGTGGACGTTTTTATTGACGAGTTAAAAGCAAGCGTTAAGGAATATTTCAATCATGCGTAAAGTACATATTTCTAATGCAGTAAGATTGAAAATAGTCGATTTAAGGACATTTCTTGTAGTCGAATACAATCTCTCCGAATATGCTGCCTATAAGCGTATTGAACGTATTCGAGTCTTCCTTGATTCTTTGAGCATTCCCGCCGATTATGCTTTGTGTCGTTTCAAAAAGTGGCAGGAACTCGGTTACCGATGTGCAGTGTTTGAAAAAAGTTGGGTTTTTGCTTACGAAGTTTTTGATGACGGGGTGATTGTTCGTGATATGTCGCACGCTGCTATGTTGTTAGAGTAAAAAAGTGTATCTTTGCAAATCGAAAAAAATAAGGATATGACAAACAGAAAGTATATTTTAGTGTTTTTGGCAGCGGGAGCGGTTTTGTTTGCTGCTTGCCAGTCGAAGAAGGAGAAACTCAACGCACAGATTGCGGAGGCGGAAAAGCAAATATTTGAATCGTACAGTGCGGAGACAATGAGTCAGTTGGTCGCTTTTTATCAAGACTATGCAAGGGCGTTCCCAAAGGACAGTCTGTCGGCGGAATATCTGTTTCGGGCGGCAAACGGCAACCGAAGTTTGAAGAAAGGAGCAGAGGCATTGGCAAATTTTGATGCCGTTATTGCCAACTATCCCGACAGCCGCAACGTTCCCGAATGTTATTTTTTGAGGGCGTTTGTGTACGAAGACGTATTGTACGACATCGAAAATGCGGTACAAGCCTATTACGAATTTGTGTCCCGTTTCCCTTCGCACGAATTGGCAATAACCGCCTCGATAAACATCGCCTATTTGGAATCGGGCAAGTCAACGAACGACATTGTGGCATCGTTTGAAGAAAATGAATTAACGGAAGATTTTGTAGAGTAAGGTGAACATTTACAACTCGTTAGATTCTGTTCCGCAGATTGAAAAGGCAGTCCTCGCTTTGGGGGCTTTCGATGGAATGCACTTGGCACACCGCCATTTGGTAGAGAAAGTATGCCAAAATGCAAGGGAAAATAACGGAAATTCTGTGATTATTTCGTTCCTTGCTCACCCCAAAAAAATCATTTCCGAAGATTTCAATCAGGGTGTACTCACCACGCAAAGCGAAAAAACGGATATTCTTGCTGAAATCGGTCTGGATAACCTGATTATTACGGACTTCACAACCGAAATTTCAGCGATGACTTACATTGATTTTATTGATTTTTTGCAGAAAAAGATTGATATACAAAAAATTATTCTCGGCTACAATCATCATTTTGGAAAAAATCGGGAGGGCTGTTACGCCACCTTGTCGGAACTTGGAAAACAGCGGCGTTTTGAAGTGGAAGAGATTGAAAAACAGACAATTCACGGACTTGACATCAGTTCTTCGTCTATTCGTAGTGCGTTGAAATGCGGCGATATTGAAACGGCAAATAAACTTTTGGGTTATCGTTATGCTATCAATATTCAAACGCTTTACGAAAAAAATACGCAACAGAATGAATTTTTTTTCAATCAAAATAAAATATTACCAAAAAATGGACGTTATACAGTGAAAATAGATGAGTGTAATTTTGTCTTGACCGTGAATTATCCGCATCTTTCGATTGATGCAATGAACAGAGAGACAGGAAGTTACAAGGTAGAGTTTGTAAGTAGTAGTTAATGAATTGATAAGAATGAAAAAAGATATATATTATAAAGTAAGACCATACAGAGATGATGAACTTCCCATGGCGATTAACCGTATGCTGACAAGCACAGGGTTCATCGGGTCGTTAATCAATTTTGTTCCTGATATTCCGCTAAATATTTTGATACGGAAAATTCGGAAAACAAAAACCTGTTTCGATTTTCAAAAAGACGTTTTTGCTAAAATAATCTCGACATTTCAGGAACGAAGTATTGACAATTTTACGGTAAGCGGCTACGACAAATTGGATAAGAACAAAGCCTGTCTTTTTGTGGCAAACCATCGGGATATTATTATGGATTCCGCCTTGATGCAGGTGTATCTGCTTTCGTTGGGCATACCGCCCTGTTTGAGCGGGATTGGCGACAACCTGCTCTCTGCACAAATCTTCGTTGATGTGGCAAAGGTGTGCAATATGTTTACCATCATTCGTTCAGGCACAGCGAGAGATGTCGTTACAAGTTCCAAATTGGTATCCGATTTTATCCGACACACCATTTGCAACGAAAAAAAATCGGTTTGGATTGCCCAACGAAACGGACGTACCAAAGACGGCATAGACAAAACGCAGGCAAGCGTGCTGAAAATGCTCTGCATGGGAACCCGCAACCAAGATGTTTTTACCTCTATCAAGGAACTCAATATTGTTCCGCTCACCATTTCCTACGAATTTGAGCCTTGCGACAACCTAAAAGCCCGCGAATTGGCACTAACCGAAAAAAATAAAAAATACACAAAAACGCAAGGAGAAGATTACAGAAGTATGCGGGACGGCATTTTTGCCTACAAAGGACGCGTGCATTTGGCTTTTGGGAAATCAATAAACGACTCCATTGATAGTTCGATTGAATTTCAAAGCGATAACGAAAGATACCAATATGTTTGTTCCTTGATTGACAAACAAATGTATCAAAACTATCGCCTGTGGCCCAACAACCACATCGCATACGATATGCTTAACGATTGCGAACAGTTCCAAAATTATTATTCGGAGTTTTCAAAACGGGATTTTATCAAACATTTGCGAAAACAATCCAATGTAGAAGATATAAGTTACATCAAAATGAGGCAGTATCTCTTGCAGATTTATGCCAATCCGGTGAAGTCTTTTTGGGAAAATAATAAGGATTAAATGAAAATGAACAATAAACAATGAATAAAGGAGAGATGCCAGAGCGGTCGATTGGGGCGGTCTCGAAAACCGTTGTACCTTCGGGTACCCAGGGTTCGAATCCCTGTCTCTCCGCAGAAAATACCGATGCAGTAGGCAATAGTTAAAAATAGTGTCGTTAGCAAAAAAGAAAAAAGTATGTTTGAATTGCAGTCCGTTTTCAGTCCTGTTTTTTGGGAAAAACAAAACAATTCCAATCAAATTGGAAACAGAATAAGTGTTCACACCGAAGATAGTTTTCCCGATTTGGCAGATACAAAAATTGCGATTATCGGAGTGGAAGAAGAGCGGGGAGCGGTTGATAATGCGGGTTGCGGTGCGGCTCCCGATGCTGTTCGCCGAGAGTTTTACCGCTTGTTTGCCGCCAAAAAGATGCCGTCAATCGCCGATTTGGGAAACCTGAAAATCGGCAATGCGGTGAACGATACCTATGCCGTGTTGAGCGAGGTACTCGCTGCATTGATTGCAGAGGATATTATCCCCGTCGTTTTGGGCGGAAGTCAAGACCTTACCTATTCAAATTACCTCGCTTACGAACAACTGAACCGCGTGGTAAACATCACGGCTATTGACCCTTTGTTCAATCTGGGCGAAGAGCCGCAACCCTTACAGTCAAACACTTACCTGCATAAAATTATTTTGCGGCAACCCAATTTTTTGTTCAATTTCAGCAATATCGGCTATCAGACTTATTTTGTAGATGCCGAAGAGATTAATTTAATGGAAAAATTGCTTTTTGACACGCACCGATTGGGCTTGGCAAAGACGGATTTAGTTGAATGTGAGCCGATTATACGGAACGCCGATATGCTTTCTTTGGATATTTCCGCCGTTCGATTTTCCGATTCGCCGGGTTGCAACCGCGTTACTCCCAATGGATTTAGCGGGGAAGAAATCTGTAAGTTGGCACATTTTGCGGGGGCGAGCGATAAACTGTCTTCGTTCGGTATTTACGAGTACAACCCGCTTTGCGACATAGCCAATCAAAGCGCCATGCTTATTGCGGAAATGTTGTGGTATTTTATTGACGGCGTGTCGCTCCGCACAAACGATATGCCCGATGTGGTGAAAAACAATTTTTACAAATATTTTGTTTCGCTGCACGAAAACGCTTATGAAATCATCTTTTACAAAAGCATGACCAGCGGTTTGTGGTGGATGGAAATCCCTTTGCACGACTTGGAACATTCCAAATACAACCGTCATTACATCGTTCCTTGTTCCCACAAAGATTATTTGACGGCGTGCAACAACGAACTCCCCGAACGTTGGCTGCAAACGTATAAGAAAATCCAGAATTAGAACATTTTCCTGTAAACTTCCGCCTTTTTCTCCAACGATAGCGGGTAAGCCCTTGAAGAAGAGGGCATTCGGAAAAGTCGGATTGTCCGGTTTTCAAAAACGAAATCTGTGTGCGAGCCAACGGACGGAAAAGGAATATGAATGTCCTTTTTTGCAAAGTGATTAATCAGCGTTTCCAATGCTTTTTGTCCTGTGGCAACAATCTGTTGTAAATCAGGGAGTTTTTGGATAATTTTTCCAATATCAACCGCTTCGATAATTTCCAAATCTTTGTCGGAAGCGTTGTCTTTATGACGGATAACGGTTGCTGCTGTATCGTACATAGCAATGCGTTGTGTTGTTAAAAAACGAATAATTTTTTCTTTATAAAAACTTTTTTCGGGAATATTTACAAAATGATTTTTATCATCAAAGAACACCAGCCCAAAAATCCGCCACATATCGTTTTGGTAATTAGGATAAAAGAAATCCATAGACCACCGCTGTTGTTTCGGCGGAAAACTTCCCAGAAAAAGCCATTTTGCATTGTCGGGGAAAAAGGGCGGGAGCGGGTGTTTTTCAATTGTTGCTGTGGACATTGTGCTTTAGTTTTAAGTATTTAACGCTGTATCGTTGTAAATATTATGCAAAGTGTTGTTATACGTATATAATCTTGTCCTTATCAAAAAAAATAGGAGGAAATGGACAAAAAAAGAGGGATAAATCTTTACATAAAAAACCTTGTCTTTATTTCACAAACCTCAACCCGCCTGTAAAGGCGTCTAACTGAAAACGTTTCACTTTCTTTGGCAACGACAAAACTTCCCCCAACTGAGCAATGGGATATTCGCCGAACACATAAGACGGTTTCCCGTTTTCCAGCAAAGTAACGACATACACCTGCGGCAGACGGTAATATATTGTTTTGCCATCGGCATCTATTTTCCTTTTTTGCTTTTCGCTATCCGCCATCGTTTTTTCTATCAACTCGTTTTGAGAATCTAACGACTTGAAATTCAACGAGTAACTTACCGTTCCGATTTCCTTTTCCGTTATTCCTTCTGTCGAAGAAAAACGAAACAAGGGCAGGGAAAAAATATCCGTTTTTTGCGTAGGACAGACGATGAAAGTATGTTCTTCTTCCGTTGTTTCAACCATTCCGCTGAACAGGGCGAGATAATCGTTTTCCATTTTTTGCAGTTCCGCAAGCATCGCCTCCAATTTGGAAAAATCCACTTCATGTTCCCCCGAAATAAGCAACCAGCGGGCGTCCCGAATCTTGTCCAACGTTTCCATCGCATCTTCTGCTTGCCGTTTGGTCGGTTTTATCACCAAACTTTTCGTTACGTTCTGCACCTGAACCAACACAGAATCAATCTCTTGGTACGTATAAACCGTATCGTATTTTTCCATCACCGCATTGGCGGAATAAATCGAAAAACGGTTTATTTCTTCCGTTTTTTCAGTATTGAACGCATAAGTTTTTTCTTTTTCGGAAGAATGGTTTGGAAACGTTTTGCGTTCCATATTCAAAAGTCCGTTTCTTAAATAACTGAAACGCAGTCTGTTGCCGTTTTTTTTCAGTTTGTACAACTGATTTTTATCCGCACGGGCATATTCCTTTATGGTGATGCCCGTAATTTTGTATAGCACTTTATTCTCTTTCACGGTAGAGGCAAGCCCTGTTACTTCGCCCGCATAATCCGCCAAAGGTCCTTTGTAAAAAGTCTCCTTCTGAACCCTTACTTTCACTTCAAAATAATTTTCGGGCAACGCATAATAAAACGCATCTGACTGCCCTATCTCATTGATTTCCTGTGCAAAAACAGCACTCAACCCACATAAAAAGCCTCCGAACAACAACAAATAAAATCGTTTCATCTGTATAAATTAATTTAGTTTGTATGGTAACGCAAAATTTTGGAAAATATTTTTTGGAAAAAGTTAAAATTTCACTTTATTCAGTCCCACCAATCGGAGCAGCCATTTGGGAAGCGGTTTTTCGCGATTTCGGTTTCGGAGATTAAGATACCAACCTAACTTCTTGAATATCGGTATTTTATGCGTTTCGACAAATTCTATCAATGTTCCGTCTGGGTCTTCGATG
>JGI24702J35022_10001792_pt1 | contig 13242 bp, 9 predicted proteins | sample TergutTh196P4_FD_35022 | JGI IMG/M metagenome (IMG submission 35022)
TTACGATGCCCATGGACGGGGAAATAGAGGTGCTTGTATATCCTTGGGAGGACTTGATCTCGGCGGGTTACGTCCTCAAAGATCCTCCGCCGCCGGATTGGTATACTGAGGTGGGGGAAGATGAGCCATTCCTGAAATACAGTGAATATATTTCAGACAGCCTGCCTGATGACTGGGATGAATTCAAAGCCACATTGGGCACGGCGCCGTATACGGACGGCCCTTATTCGGTGACAGCGGGGGCGGCTGGCAGTATTCCGTTCAATGGCATCGACGGCGGCTGGTACATGGTAGTCTTCAGCTATATAGATACAGACGCAAACTATCCGGACAATAAAGAACTGGCGCTGTTTCTTCCGATCCATGTTTTGGACTGGGTACCCAACGACATAGAGGAGTATATCCAGTGGTTAAAAGACAGAGGCTATTTGCTGAATGATGACGGCAGTTTTGTAAGGCTTGTTAATCTTCTCATTGGTGATCCGGTTAACATTATAACAGGCGCGCTGGATTGGGAATGCGCGGATTTGCAGATGGAAGGCGCCAAGCCCCTCACTTTCTCAAGGACCTACAATTCACTGTATACGGACAAAGATTACGGGCTGGGTTATGGATGGTCGCACTCGTTTAATTACCGTGTCAGCACAACGAGCAACAACGCGTATATTACGTTCCCAACCGGGGCGGTCATATGTTTTAAAAAGGCCGGCGGCGGATATGAAACTGCGCCAGGCAATTTATACACATTTACCGGTGATCGTCTTATCGCAGATACAGGAGAGGTTATACGGTTTAGTTCCGGCAAAGCGGTGGAGATTATTGACGCCAACGGGGATTCAACCAGTCTTTCTTACAGCGATGGGCTGCTTATCGTAGTCTCCAATAAATCCGGCGCCATAAGATTTGAGTATGACGGAAAGCGCATTTCATCCGCCACGGACAGCGCCGGACGCAGGGTGAGCTATACATACTCCGGCGATAATCTCGCCTCCGCTTCAAATCCTGACGGGGATTCCTATATGTACACGTATACTACGTCAGGCAGGTACGAGCGTCTGCTAAAAACCGCTATGGATTTTAACGGGACGGTTTACCTCGAGAACGAGTTCGACGCGTATGGCAGGGTAGTCAGGCAGTATTCACCCGAAAGAGGCTGGATGTCTTTCATGTATGACGAAAGCGCGAATTATCGCGAATACACGGACGAAACCGGAAAAATAACCGGTGTAAAATATGACGGCGAATACCGGATTATTGAGGAAATCAACAATGACGGCGCCAAGTATTATTCATATGACGGGAACAACCGTTTATCAACGGAAATCGATAGAAGAGGCAACAGAAAACTCTATTCATACATCGGCGACACGACCAACTACGACACCATCACATATGAAGACGGAACAACGGAATCCTTCACATATAACGGCAAGGGGCAGATAGTGTCTGTTAAGCAAAGGGACGGGACAACCCTCAGATTCGAATACGACAGCGCAGGCAACCTGCTCAGGGAAATTGACGCCATGGGTTATGAGCGTTCTTACGCCTATGACGGCACTTTCGTCATATCAAGCACTGACGCAATGGGATACGTCACCTCGTACACCAGGGACAGCGCGGGAAATATGACAAGCAAAACCGACCCGCTTGGCCACAAAGTATCTTTTGAGTACGATTCCGTCGGCAGGCTAATCAAAAAAACGACGCCGCTGGGGCGGGTCTTTACATATGAGTATTCTACCGCCGGAAAACTGGTCAAAGAGACCGAACCCATGGGGAATACCAGCGTTTATACATATAACGGCAACGGATTTGAGCTAACGTCGGCCGACTGGAAAGGGAACGTTACCCAAAACACCTACAACCAGATGAATCAGCCCCTGACGGAAACAGGGCCTACGGGAGCGGTCGTTACGTATACATACGACATAGCGGGTAATATGTCGTCGATGATGAACGCCGACGGCAACAAATCATCCTATGGCTTTGATCCGCTGAACCGCATGACCCGGCTAACCGATCCCAACGGGAACGTGACGGGGTTCGAATACGACAGGAACGGAAACCTTACCGTAACAACCTTGCCTGGAGGCATTACCAACAAAGCGACTTGGAATGCGGTCAACCGGATTAGCTCCACAGCGGATGGAAAAGACTTTGTAACATCGTACGTATATGACGCTATGGGCCGTATTGTTTCGAAAACGGACGCCGAAGGCCAGCAGACAAAATACGAGTACGACGCCAACGGCAATCTGACCAAAGAGACCGACCCAAAAGGGCAGGAAACGCTCCATGTATATGACAGGGAAAATCGTCGGATCGAGACCACAACACCCGAAGGAAACACGACAGTTTTCACCTACAACATTGCCGGTTGGCTGGTCAGCGTGACTGACGCCAATGGCCATGTCTCCGTTACCGGGTATGACGCGGATGGTTTGGTATCCGATGAAACCGATCCGATGGATTTTGAAACCCTATATGAGTATGATCCTGACGGACGCGTCACGAAATGCGCCTACCCCGACGGTACAACGGTTGAATACACTTACGATGCAAACGGCAACATCCTTACCATGAAGGACCAGCGCGGCAATATCACCGCTTTCGAGTATGACGCCGACAACCGGCTAACTTCCACGACCGACCCAATGGGCGGTGTAACAGCCACCGAGTATTCCCCGGCCGGTAATATCTTGAAGCAGACCGACGCCGAAGGAAATACTGTCTCGTATGTCTATGACGGCAATGACAACGTGGTTTCCGACACAGACGGGCGCGGCAACTCAGCAGAGTATAAATACGACGCGCTCAACCGGCTCACATCAGTGAAAGACCGGGAAGGTTATGTAACTGCATATACCTATGATGAAAACGACAATGTAAGTAGCGTCATTCGACCGGATGCAGGCGTGGTCACATTTGTCTATGACAAAGTTGACAGGAGTACGTCCTCCACAAACGGCGAAGGCTATGTTACGAAATTCGCCTATGACAAAAACGGGAATCTGCTCACCGAAACCGACGCCAGAGACGGCGTTACGGAATATTCATACGACAAAGAAAACAAGCTAACGCAGAGCGTAACCCCGTTGGGGCTTGTCACGCAATATGTGTATGATGCGGTGGGCAATCTGGTGACAGAGATAAACCCGGACGATAACAGCACACAATTCGAATATGACGCGAATGACCGGCTTGTTTCTGTTACAACGCCGCTGGGACTGACCACCAGGTTTGAATATGATTCATTAGGCCGTTTGATCAAACAGATCAACCCTGACGATTCCTTCATCGGCAACACATATGACGCCAACGGAAACCTGATCATGACGAAAGATGCCATGGGTTACATCACCAGCTACACCTATGACGAAAACGACCAACTAACCTCCGCCACCGATCCGGAGGGCAATGTCACGCTAGAGGGCTATGACAAAAACGGCCAGCGCACAGTGTACACCAATCCGAAGGGTGGCGTCACATCGTATACCTATGACGAAAACGGCAACATTACCGCGGTCAAGGACGCGCGTGGATATGTCACCAGCTTTGTCTACGATAAGAACAACAACGTTTCCTCCACAACAGACGCCGAGAGCGCCGTAACCGAGTATGCTTACGACGGCATGGGCAACATCACCGGCATTACAAGGCCAACTGGGGGCGTGTTTACCTCCGAGTACAACAAGAACGATTGGCTGACCGCCCAAACCGACGCACTGGGCTTCACTGAGAAGCGGGCTTATGACAAAAATGGAAACCTGACCGCTCTGACCGACCGACGCGGGAATACCACCTCATACATGTATGACGCAGACAACCGCCTCATTCAGATAACCGACGCGTTGGGCGGCTTGACCAAGTATACCTACGATAAATTGGGGCAGGTTATTGCCGTGGAGGATGCTGAAGGCGGCGTCGCGACAGCAGATTTTGACGCAGACATGCGAGTGACAGAAGAGGCCAATCCGCTGGCTGTTGACGGTAGTCCCATCCATCGCGTGAAATATGAATATGACGCTATGGGCCGCGTAACCAAACAGACCTATGAGGATGGCGCTTATGTTAGCTACACTTATGATCTGAATGGAAACGTCACAACCAAGACAGACGAGCGCGGCAATAAAACATCATATTCTTATGATAAAAACAACCTGTTGCTGACTGAGACCGACCCGATGACCGGCGTTACAACAAAGACATACACCCAGACGGGACTGGTCGAAACCGAGACCGACGCGCTGGGTGGCGTAACCAAATACACTTATGATCAAAACGACAATGTGATCGCCATTCAAGACCCGGAGGGTTACACAGTCGGTTTTGAATATGACAAAGTCAACCGTCCGATTGAGAGTATCGACGCCAACGGCAATGTGACGCGCTATGCTTACGACGGCAACGGCAATCTGACGCACATCTACAATCCGGACGGCGGCGTCGAGGTCTATGAGTTCGATCTCAATGATCAGAATACCGCTTACACCGACGGCGAGGGATATACCACGCTATATTTCTACGATGCAAACGGAAACCTGATTACAACCACCGACCCGCGGGGCAATTCAAGAACTGTTGAATATGATGCGTTAAACCAGGCTATTAAGAATGTCAACGAGGAGGGTGGCGTCGTTACCTCCACCTATGACAAACTGGGCCGCGTGATCCAGGCTGTCAACGAGGACGGCGCGGTAACCGAATACGCATATGACGCCAAAGGCCGCGTCACGGCAGTCAAAGACGCGCACGGCAACTACAGGTTGTTCGAGTATGACCCGAGAGACCGGATCATAGCCGACACCGACGAAAATGGCGTGCGCCGCACTTTTGACTATGACGCCAAGGGAAATCTGGTCATGTTTACCGATGGCTTGGGCAACAAGGAAATCTATGCCTATGACGCCAACCAGAACAACACTGAGTACACCAACCGGAACGGAAACACGACCACATATACCTATGATTTTCTTAACCGTACGACATCCGAGACTAACCCGCTGGGGCATGAGACCACGTTCACCTATGACAAAGACAGCCGCATTACGGCGGTGACTGACCGCAATGGCAACACGACGCGTTATGTGCTTGACGGTAATGGAAATATTGTTGAAAGCATTGACGCCAGCGGCCACAGTTCATTCTTTGAATACGATTCCATGGATCGGCTTGTCGCTGTGCGTCTGCGTCGCATTGACGTTAAAAACCAGGCGGACGAGACGCAGGAGACATTGTACAGCTACGATAAACGCGGCTTACAGGTCAAAGAAATCAACGCCTTGGGTGATGGCAAATTCAGCGTCTACGACGAAAACGGCAACCTGATCCAAGAGACCGACGAGGACGGATATATCACTGAATATACGTTCAACCCGGTCAATCTGGTTAGCCAAGTCAACTACGCCGACGGCAAAATAGCGAACTTCCTGTACAACGGGACCGGCGAGCTGATTGAGTTCACTGATTGGAATGGTAAGACTTCCATCAGCCGCGACCTGCTTAACCGTATTTTGACCGTAAATGATCATAACAACCGCGAGGTTGCCTATGGCTATGACAATGTAGGCAACACGACATCCGTCGGTTACCCGGACGGGACCCAGGCAGACTACTACTATAACGCCGAAAACCGTATCGTGCAATTGGTGGATGTGGAAGACGGCGTACACAAATTCAGTTATGACCCCAATGGAAATACTAAATACAAAGAATATCCCAACTATGAGACAGCGTACTATTTCTACGACAAAGCCGATCGTGTCCTGCAGATGGACGAATACGTACAGGGCGGGAGCAAACTGTACAAGACCACTTACAGTTGGGACGCCGAAGGTAATCTGTTGTCCGAGCGCAAGTACAACCATGGCCAGAGCGGGAATAACGGGAGCGACAGCGGGAACAACGGAAACAACGGGAGCGACAGCGGGAACAACGGAAACAACGGGAGCGACAGCGGGAACAACGGAAACAACGGGAATAATAACGGAAATAATGGGAACGGCAATAATAACGGAAACAACGGGAATAGTGGGAACAGCAACAACAATAACAATAACAACAATAACAACAATAGCAGCATTGCCGGCACGATACCTCCTCCGATGACCGTGTTGGAAGACGGTACAATTGTCAATCCGGCTGGTAACCCTCCTCCCGGGCTAAACCGGAAAAACCGTCCTGACAAGGGCGACAATTCCGATGAACCTCCTGCGCCGGTCGATCCCGGCACAGAAGACAGCAATGACGGTAAGGCCAACAAGGGCGAAAATGTCTTTACTTATGACAACCTCAACCGTATGGTGAGCAGCGTAGACGGCAACAATGGGCTGACCACCTATATCTACGACACGCTAGGCAACCTGATTACCGAGACCAACAAGAACAATGTGACCGATTACCGCTACAACGCAATGAATCAGCTTGTCTACAAGGGAACAAACAGCGACAACAGCACGTTCACTTATGACAAACGCGGCAACCTTGTTCGCGAGGACACCAAAAACAAGAGTAAAATCTATGTCTTTGACGCTACCAACCATATGGTCAAGGGCGTCAACGTGAACGGCGACGCCAGCCTTTATACATACAACGCGCTATTCATTCGCGTAAACAACACCCAGGTCTCGCACAGCGGAAAGTCGTACTCGAGGGACTATGTAATCGACTATAACAGCAATCTTAAAACCCGCGATTTGATGGTATATGCGCAAGGCGAATACGAGCAGAGCCATGTCTATCGTGGCGATGAGCGTGTCTTACAGGTGACCAACAGGGGCAATGGCCAGGAACGTCTACTCTATGTCCATGAGGATTTGCGCGGCACGACACGCTTCTATTCCAAAGCCGACGGGCAGGTCGTTGAGGAGCTGTCCTTCGACGCGTGGGGCTTGCCGGTCAGCCCAAATAAATTGCTTAACAACGACCATGGCAACTATATCACGGCCAGCTTTACCGGACACGGCTTCGATGTAGTGCTGGATATATTCTTTGGGCAGGCGAGATTCCTTGACGCCGGCAATCGCCAGTGGATGAGCCGCGATCCTGCGAAGGACGGACTGAACTGGTATAAGTATGTCGAGAGCAATCCGAAGACTTATGTTGACCCGACCGGAGAGTTTTTGCACATCTTAGTTGGGGCAGTTGTTGGGGCGGCTATCAACGCGACGGTTAGCATAGTATCACAAGCGGTCAGCGGTGAGAAAATTAACTGGGGAGAAGTCGGTAAGTCGGCTGCGAAAGGCGCCATAACCGGAGCGGTAAATGCTGCCGTCCCGGGCTTAGGCGTTGTCGCATCCGCGGCTGTGAGCGCCGGCGCTGATTTTCTGGTTGAGGGCGCGGTAAAGCTGGCAGGCGGAAACAAAGATAAATCATGGGGGGATATCGCCGTCAATTCGGCAATGAATTTCGCAACCGGCGTCGTAAGCGGTTCTGTAGGCAAACTTGTTACAAAAGGTATGGACAAGCTGATGTCGAATGGGCTGGAGAAGCTCACTTCGAATATAGGGTCTGCTTTTGGGAAAAAAGTAGTGGAAAAAGGCGCGGAATTTCTTACGAAGACTGCGGCTGGCTTTCTTGGCAGTTTAGCCGGAAACTTAGTTGGCGTGTTCCTCAGAACAGGGGATATTCTGAAAGCGGCAAGGCAAACATTCAACCCGCGTAACATGCTGAATACTCTTGTGACAACCTCTGTCAGCACTTCCCTTAGTATGGGCGGCGACTACATAAATAAAAAGGCGGCTGACAAGTATAATAATAAAACCGATCCTAATGTAAAAAATATAGAGCTAAAGATGAAAGAAGGCTGGACAGACGAGCAAATAGAACAAGCCTTGGCAAAGGTAAAGGCTTTATCGGAAGCGGATACTGTCAAATCCAAGGTGGATCGAAAAGGCACGGCTTCTACAACTTATAAAAAAGAGGGAAACACTGTGCCAACAGGCTATGACGTTGATCACACTATTGATTTGCAGTTAGGCGGGAGTGATACTGTAGATAATATGAATCCACTTGATGCAAGCGTAAACAGAAGCCTGGGAGCTCAGATTGCCAATGCTATTAGAAATGATCCTTTAAAGACTGTGTATGGACAGTTTACTATAGCAGGCTATAGTACGCCATCCTCCAACTCCAGTAACACTGGCAGCTCTAGCAGCTCTAGTAGCAGTTACATTCAGCAGAGCAACACGACGTCGATCATTCTGAATACTATTTTAAAAAATAATAATAAGAAGTAGATGAAGTTGAAGGTGAAGAAGAAGAAGTAGTAGTAGTAGTAGTAGTAGTAGTTATAGTAGTAGAAGAAGAAGAAATAGTAAAAGAAGAAGAATAAGTAGTAGTAGTAGTAGTAGTTATAGTAGAAGAAGAAGTAAAAGATGAAGAAGAATAAGTAGTAGTAGTAGTAGTTATAGTAGAAGAAGAAGTAAAAGAAGAAGAAGTAGTAGTAGTAGTTATAGTAGAAGTTGAGGTAATAGTAGCTCGAGCTATTTGTAAACTGAAACTGCTGAATAAATGATTTTGGAGCGGCTTGGCAAAAGCTCATCACCAAGCCGCTCACCTGCACACTGCAGTTGCGCCCCGCGCCCTACACCTTACGCCCCGCGCCCCGCGCCCGGCGCCCTGCAGCTGCACCCGGCAGTTGCGCCTTGCGCCCTGCGCCCTGCTACCTGCAGTTGCGCCCTACACCTTACGCCCTGCACCCGGCGCCCCGCACCCTGCAGCTGCACCCGGCAGTTACGCCCCGCTACCTGCAGCTGCACCCGGCAGTTGCGCCTTGCGCCCCGCGCCCCGCGCCCTGCACCATTATGATGATGAATACTAAATACTGGATACTGAATACTGAATACTGCTTTTATTTGCACGTTGAAATGAATCGTTTAATATATACTAATCCCAAAACAAATGAGGAGGCCTGCAAATGTTTCAACAATTTCGATCGTATTTTGATTTACCCTTACCGATTACTGCAAGTGAAAAAAGTGAAGCCGATGCTCTGATAGAATTCAGAAACGAGTTTCAGGGCATGGAATTTGGCGAGGGTATTTATCGTGTTTTTCGCACGGAAGATGTTTCCAAATGGAAAGAGTTAATTGCCAGTGGTTATCGTGAGTTAAAAGGATGCTTCGAACCCTTTGGGTTTGATTGGTTAGGCAGATGTTTCTCCATTGACCTTAGAAGTACAAGAAAAGGTCAAATACTAATGTTTGAAATTGGAACTGCAGAGGTTCTCCAGATTCCATGCAATTTTTTAGCTTTTCATAACAAGGAGATACCAACTAATGCAGAAGCCTGCTTATCAGAATCATTTTTTCATCAGTGGAGAAAAGTCTCGAGGCAAAAAATCAGGTACACCGATTGTATTGGATACATCGTTCCTCTATTCTTGAACGGTAAAGATGATGTGGAGAATCTGGAATTATCCGACATGGAAGTGTATTGGAGCTTAGTCGCTCAAATAAAAAATCAAATATAACGCAAAGTAGAAGCACAGTTAGCCCGAAGTGAATGATTGTTGTTATTTCTCCCTGATCTTATCGGTTACATTTTCTTTCCCAAACTTTTAAATAATGGAACTGACAGCGGACGGGATTATTGCGGGTTATACACAGGATGACGGAACATTTAAAACCGGATCAAAAACCGGATCAAAAACCGGATCAAACAGAACCTAATTTCTTGACAAAACAGCACCAGTTTGTTATTGTGGCTATACTAACAACTGAACTGGAGGGAATTATATGCAGATAGCATTGTCAGATTTAAAAGTTAATGTAGGCAAGTATGTTGACCTTGCGGAAACAGAGGATGTAATCATAACAAAGTATGGGAAACCTGCGGCAAAAATTATACGTTACGATAAAGAGCCGTGGTATATGAAAAAAATACCAGAACAAGTTACAGCTGTGGAGCAGCTTTTCGGAACACTCCCAGCCGACATTGACCTTGATGATGTTAAGACCGGGAGGTTATCGAAATGACCGTATTGCTGGACACCAACATTATTATGGACGCTTTGCAGGAGCGTTCTCCATTCGACATTGAAGCGAAGGAAATCCTAAAACGCAGTCAAAGTGGCAAAGAGTTCACCTGCCTGTTCACGGCTAACTCGGCGGCGGATATTTTCTATCTGTACAGCAAGGCCCGTGATATGAAGTCAGCAAACTCCGCGTTGGATTTTTTGCTTTCAAATTACGGCGTTGTATCGGTGACGCATGAGGACTGCAAAGCAGCCTTGACGTTTCCCATAGAGGATTTTGAAGATGCGCTGGTTGTAGTCTGCGCTCAGAGAGCAGGTGTAGAATATATCGTGACCCGCGACGACAAATTTCTATCAGTACCATCGCCTGTTGAGCTGATTAGTCCGAAGGCTTTCGTCTCTATGCTCAAATAAATCGTTAACTTCGTAAACTCCTTCAATCAGGGGTTCTAATAAGCCGATTAGATACCACCCTCAACTAATCAATTTGAATCGTTACTTTTATTATCCTCAATTATTCTAAAAATATATTAATCTGTCAGATTTAGAGGCGCTAAATATGCGATGGACTAAGTTCGTACCCAAGGGAGAAGAGAACCTTCATGACTGTCTCAAATGATGGATTCCCACTTTGAGATAGGGATTTGTACAGGCTTTCCCGAGAGCATTCCGTATCTTCCGCAACCCTTGCCATGCCTCTTGCGCGTGCAACATCACCTATAGCTGCAACAATCAAGCTCGCATCGTTTGTTGAAAATACATCGCTAAGGTAAGCTGTTATGTCCTCTTCTGTTTCCAGATATTCCGCAGGATCCCATATTGTCGTTTTCACAGTTTTCATGATTCTATCTCCAATCCTAAAGCAATTATCTTTGCTTTAGCAATATCACCGCTTTGTGATGACTTATCTCCGCCGCATAAGAGTATGGTGATGTTCTGATTAGCCTCGTTGAAATATACGCGATAGCCGGGACCAAAGTCCACGCGCAACTCGGATACGCCATCGCTGAAATATTTGGCGTCTCCCTTGTTACCTAAGGACAGACGCCTTATTCTCGCATTTATCACTGAACGGGCTTTCCTATCTTTTAGATCTCGCATCCAATCTTTGAAATAATCGGTTTCCTTTATTGTCATTGCACTACCATTGTAGCTTATAGGATACAGATTGTCAACCCTGCTTTATTCCAAATAAAGTGTAACGTTAAAGTGTAAAGTGTAACAGCAATTCTATACTTTTCTAAAGCAGCCAATATCCTGGCGCCTTCAAGCTGCTCACATGCGTTGATATAATAATCCACTAAGCCGTACACCTTCCCGGATAATAGGCCTGACAATAGTTTCTCTTCTAAATCCCTACTTAAATGCTTCTTCGGGTAGGGAAATTACGTCACAAGCTGTATTTGCTTTGAGCGATATCCTGTTTTGACTGTCGAACACTCACCACTCCCGCGCTTTAAAACTATTTGGTGAATCAGCTATTTTTACTGCGTCACCGGATTGGACTACAACATAAAGACCTTTGTTATGAGCGTATTCCAGCGCACCTCCTGTAACAATTCCCCCCGTTACCGCTCCAATGATTTTCCTGACATCGCTTCGAGCGTCTATATATTTGCGGATTATTTCCATCTTCTCCGAATGCCTGTCAACATCGTCGTTGGACAAGTTGGCTTTAATCTCGACAAGCATAACATATTCGCCGTTTTCTAAAACAGGGCCTATCTCGGCTATAACCTGCTCGTTATCGGTGAACGTAACGCGCTCCGCCTGTTTGGTAAATGTAAACCCGATATCCCTGAACTTTTTGTACAATTCGGCTGAGAACATATCTTCCATTATCCGCCCAAGAGAATTGCCAAGCCCGCCAATACTTTTTTGCATTTCCTTTGTCAGCTTGTCGTTTTCCATATGGGATTCCTTTATAAGCTTGTCGGTTTCCCGTTGGGATTCCTTTATAAGTTTATCGGTTTCCCGTTGGGATTCCCGCAGTTCTTCTATACGCTCACGGCTCTCCAGCAATGCCGCCCAAACTTTTTCAAATGTAAGGCCTTCCGCAGCTTTTGCCGCCTGTTCCGCTGTCATTTGCCCCATACAACCACCGCCTTTTATTTCGTTCCTGCTTTAGTGTCGATTCTGCTTTAATGTAGTTCCCGCTTTAATTGCCATTGCTGCTCAGGACTTAATTATACATGTACTTATACCAGGGCGCCACATGAACATTATTTTAAATTTGACACAATCGCCGCACATTTAAAACCAGACCAAATAGAACCTAATTTCTTGACAAAACAGCACCAGTTTGTTATTGTGACTATACTAACAACTGAACTGGAGGGAATTATATGCAGATAGCATTGTCAGATTTAAAAGTTTATGTAGGCAAGTATGTTGACCTTGCGGAAACAGAGGATGTAATCATAACAAAGTATGGGAAACCTGCGGCAAAAATTATACGTTACGATAAAGAGCCATGGTATATTAAAAAAATACCAGAACAAGTTACATCTGTGGAGCAGCTTTTCGGAACACTTCCAGCCGACATTGACCTTGATGATGTTAAGACCGGGAGGTTATCGAAATGACCGTATTGCTGGACACCAACATTATTATGGACGCTGTGCAGGAGCGTTCTCCGTTCGACATTGAAGCGAAGGAAATCCTAAAACGCAGTCAAGGCGGTAAAGAGTTCACCTGCTTGTTCACGGCTAACTCGGCGGCAGATATTTTCTATCTGTACAGCAAGGCCCGTGATATGAAGTCAGCAAACTCCGCGTTGTATTTTTTGCTTTCAAATTACGGTGTTGTATCGGTGACGCATGAGGACTGCAAAGTAGCATTGACATTTCCCATAGAGGATTTTGATTTTGAAGATGTGCTGGTTGTAGTCTGCGCTCAGAGAGCAGGTGTAGAATATATCGTGGCCCGCGATGACAAATTTCTATCAGTACCATCGCCTGTTGAGCTGATTAGTCCGAAGGCTTTCGTCTCTATGCTCAAATGAATCGTTAACTTCTTCAATCGCGGTAGCTGGAAGTCAAAGCTAAAAATGCCTTAAAATCAGTTATCGTCATGCCACGCAAAAATTCAAGCCCCCTGATTGCGTTTGCTTTCATGTCGGGCGTCATTAAACCAATAAAAGTGAGAATATCCTTGTCGGTTACGTCCATAGCAGATACTCCTTATGCTTCCGCACCTGTCTGTTTGCCATTGAGCGGAACAATCTCAATCGTATAGCCGAGGGGGTGCAGGACTTTGAAAAGCGT
>JGI24702J35022_10001793_pt1 | contig 13241 bp, 12 predicted proteins | sample TergutTh196P4_FD_35022 | JGI IMG/M metagenome (IMG submission 35022)
CTTAATGTAGCATACAAAATTTTGCATCTGTCCGGGTATTATGACGGCATAGAAAGCGTTGATGTTATCAAAACAGGTTTTAGTTTTGCCAATGATATCATCGAAAAGATAAAACCTTTTTACCCTTTTACCCTATGAACGAACGACTTAAAGAAGAATTGGATATCTTAACGACGAATTATCCGCAATTATCAGGTTGCATCGATGATGTCATTGCGGCATTTGAATTGATGAAAAATACCTGCCGGAGAGGGGGTATTATCATGACATGCGGTAATGGCGGAAGCGCTGCCGATGCCGAACATATCGTTGGCGAATTGATGAAAGGTTTCAAACAGAAACGTCCGGTTACCGGCGAACAAAGGGCTGCGCTTTTAGCAGCCTTTCCGGGTGATGGTTCCTATTTAGCCGATAACCTTCAACGTGGAATACCGGCTATTTCCTTAGTTAGTCAATCGTCACTGCTCTCGGCTTTCATTAATGATGTAGCGCATGACATGGTATTTGCACAACAGGTGTTCGGATATGGCGTAGAAGGCGATGTCCTGTTGGGTATCACAACATCCGGATATTCCAGAAATGTAGTGAACGCATGCAAAACGGCGAAAGCGTTTGGTATCGGAACAATTGGATTAACAGGTGAGAACGGAGGCGAATTGCCGAAAATCTGCGATGTCACAATCCGTGTGCCTGCAAGCGATACTTTTCGCGTGCAAGAATATCATATCCCTATCTATCACACCTTGTGCGCCATGTTGGAATCGGTTTTATTTGACATAGCAAACGTACCGTCATTGCGAGACCCCGATGAAAGCATCATATGACGTTGTTCCCGAATCTTTTGCGATGTCAATCGCTTCTAAGTTTGACCGATGAAAGCTACATATGACGTTGTTCCCCCGTCATTTTGAGCCTGCGAAGCAATCCCGTTACACCCAAGACAAAAAAAAATAATCATAACGCATAATTTTTATGAAAAAAATAATCACCATACTTTTCATTCTTTGCCTACTATCCGCGTCTTGCAATCAGTCGCCGACAGCAGGGAAACAGGCAATACCTGCACAGGTCACCCTCACTAAAGCCCAATTGTTGGACAAGATCAAAGGAGGTTGGGCTGGACAAACGATAGGATGTACCTACGGAGGCCCTACCGAATTTAGGTTCAACGGCACAATGATTCAGGATTATACGCCTATCGAATGGCCAGACGGACATATCAAATGGTATTATGAAAATGCGCCCGGACTGTACGACGATGTATATATGGATCTGACATTTGTGGAAGTTTTCAACCGGTTGGGACTGGATGCCCCTGTCGATTCGTTTGCCATAGCTTTTGCTAAGGCCGGTTATTCGCTTTGGCACGCCAACCAGGCCGCGCGCTATAATATCCTGAACGGTATTATGCCCCCTGCTTCGGGTCACTGGCTCAACAACCCGCATGCCGATGATCTTGATTTTCAGATAGAAGCGGATTTTGCGGGCCTGATGTCGCCAGGGATGCCTAACACCGCCACCGCGATAGCCGACAAGATTGGGCATATCATGAATTATGGCGACGGTTGGTATGGCGGCGTGTATGTAGGAGCGATGTATGCGATGGCTTTCATTTCGGATGATATTCGGTTTGTTGTGAGCGAGGCGCTCAAAACGATACCCGAACAATCCGTTTTCTATCAATGTATGAGTGATGTTTTAAGGTGGCACAAGGAATTTCCCGACGATTGGAAGCGGGCATGGTTCGAGTGTGAGAAAAAATGGAGTTCGGATGTTGGCTGTCCCGATGGCGTCTTTGTGCCGTTCAACATTGACGCTGTCATTAACTGCGCTTATGTCATCATCGGACTACTGTATGGAGAGGGCGATTTTTACAAAACCATTGATATTGCGACCCGTTGCGGACAGGATTCGGATTGCAACCCTGCAACTGCGGGCGGTATCTTAGGCGCGCTCATTGGTTACAACAAGATACCGGACTATTGGATGAAAAACCTGAAAGAGGTGGAAGACATGGATTTTGCCTATACCACCATATCATTGAACAAGACTTACCGGATGGGTTTCAACCAGGCGCTCCAATTAATTGAACGCGGCGGCGGCAAGGTGGAAGGCGAGCAGGTGACTATCATCTGCCAGCAACCCAAGCCGGTACGCTATGAGAAAGGTTTTGAAGGACATTTCCCGACAACACGTCTCACTATCCGCAGAAACATCAACCCGACAGCCGAATTTGATTTTGAGGGCATCGGATTTGTTGTCAAGGGCGGCGTTCGTTGCAACGACAGGACATATGTTGCCGAAGTAGAAGTTTACTTGGATGGGCAGTTGATGGAAACTGCTAAACTTCCCGCCGACAACCTGACCCGCCGTCATGAGTTGACTTGGAAATACCAATTGCCGAAAGGCAAACATACGGTAAGTTTCTAATGGCTCAACCCAAGGCCTGACGCCTCCGTGAATACTTCCGAAGCGCTGCTCTATTCGGATGCTCCGGTTGTTCATCAACACCGGTAAATCTTTTGAATACCATTCTGATTTGTTAAATTATAAAATTATTGACTAAAAGGGGTAGTTATTTTGGCGGTTTTACTTATCTTTGCAAACTGAATTTATGTTTTTTAAAAAAATTGCTTATGAAGTAAAAAAATATTTTTAGATAAAATAGTAAAAAGCGTTAGCTTTTGTTCTTGCTTTAGAAACATTCGACATTTTTTATAAAGCGAACAAGAACAAGAAAGTTCAACGCTCACGTATCAATACGTGGGCTTTTCTTGTTAGTTCGCAAGGTAGTCGAAGACCTCTAAAGTAAACAAAGTTGAGTCCCACGTTTTTTTATTGTCAAATTTTTTAAAGTAATAATCCGCTTGTATGGGACTGACGGGCAATAAAAAAGATACGAATATGAAAAAAATTGTTTCTTTACTTGCATTATTTCTAATTTCTTTGTGCTTATATGCACAACAAGACGATCGCCAAGATGAGCAAAAAGTGAACGAAGCTGTCTTGACATTTATTAATCAAGCCGAAATGGCATTGGAAATGGGGAATATTGACGATGCTATTAACCTCTACAAACAAGCTGTTCAGCTGAAGCCGAACCTGCAGGAACTCTATTTTAAGTTAGGCGAAACGTATGCTAAAAACAGTAAAAACGTTGATTACCTAAGGAATGCCGTTGAAAATTTTGAAAAATACCTTGAGATTGAGACGGACTCAGAAAAGACACGCCCTGTTAAGACGACTGTCGACCGGTTGGAATATATGATTAAGTATCTTACAACTAAATCAATTGCATTAGAAAATTTGAATGGGAGATGGGTATCCAATTTCGTTGAAAAGAAGTTAAATGATCGTAGTTTTATATTCGATTTTGAGAGAATCAATGAACGATTGAGGGTTGAAATGAATCCAAAATCATTATTATTTTCAAAAATTTTTTGGAGTAAAGTTGATTATGCCAGACCTCAACCTGATGGAAGCTATTATTTCGGGTTCAGTGAGGTTCAAAATTATAATCCAAATCCTGCAACGTGGGATGGCGCACGCTCTATTGGAACTGCAGCCGTTAGCGCATTGGGCGGGAGTGACTTAGCTGTTGCCGGGACTGGATTATTAGTAGATTTGTTACAATCAAAGGATGTTGCCAAAAGTTACATCAAAACTTACGAATTTAATTTGAAACCTTCGAATGATTCATTATTAGGATTTATCAGGATAGTTGCAGACAAGGCCACTAAAGGAAATCAATCGCGAGAAATGGATGAATATTTTGCAATTTCTTTCAGTAAACCAGATCCGATAATGACTGCAAAAGGGAAGGCGTTAAAAAGGATTTTAATAGAAAGTGGCGATCCAAAAGCATTAGAGTATTATAACAATTATAAACCTTATAATATTGCAGGTAACTTGGGAATAGTTGTCGGTAGCTCAGCATTTGGACTTGGTTCAATCTATTGGATTGGAAATGTCATAAACGAATCAGTGGATAAAAGTTTGCAATCAGAATATAATGATTATGACCCGAATTATTATTTTGAACAAAAGAAAATCGGGAAGATTATTACATTTGTAGGGGCTGGGGTATTATTAGGCGGGATAACGTCAAAAGTAGCGGCGGGAAAATATAGAAAGAAAGCTGTCCACTTTTATCAGGAAGCAATGAAGGAAAAAGCAAGTCCAACTGTAGCCTTGAATTTTGGCGTTACCGGGAATGGAGTAGGGCTGACTTTGAACTTTTAATATCGGGAACTAAAAAATAATACAAATAACTATGAGACAAATATTTATCAAAACCGGGCTGTTATTGATAGCAAGTTTGTTTTGCATTGAAGGACTTTTTGCACAACAATGGTCATTTAAAGGAAGTGTACAATTAAGTCCGGGAAACAATTGGGGACTTGATTGTGGCTTAAACAGGGCAATTGCTGAAGGACGAATGAAACATTTATTAACGCTTACATGGTCTTCATTTGACGAATGTGAAAAAACGAGAAAAGACATGGAGTTACATGGAAAAGATGGTTGTGGAATAACGGTAAAAACCGAGAAATGTCAATGTAAAGGATGCCCAACCCAAACGAATAACGCAAGACAGGGTAATACAGGTAATTCTGAACAACGATATTACCCTAATAATAATGGAAACTATAATAATAATAACATGTCGGGTTACCCTTCAACTACTTTTAGCCCTTCACCTCAATCCCAATCAAGAGGTTTTGAAGATTCTCCCGCCTCTCCGGTAGAAACTAAAAACCCGGTCAATGCTCTTAATAACCGAATTGATGCAGCGAAGATAGACGAAGATTTGAGAGCGAAGTTAGAAACCCCTCAACCGAAAGGGTTAGACCCGAATTTCAAAATGGGATATAGTTTGCCATCGTCACCGGATTTTGATTCAAGAAATGCCATAAACGCCCTGCAAGAAGCTNATAGAAACAGGGGGGACTTCNATTCTAATATTGATGATGTTCCAACTCGTCTTCAAAATTGGAAAAAAGAATGTGAACAGACCGATACCGAAACATTATCCGATCGTCTTTCTTATTATCAGACATTTGAAGAAATGGCATTATTATCATTACACTCCTATCCGGGGAAACGAAATGAATATTTAGATGCTTTTGAAAAATCAGGATATGAAAATATTGCTTTTTGGAGCGGCGAGGGGATATCCGGCTGGGGATTTGATTGTACCTTGTACAAAAAAGGAGATAACTACGTTTTAGCATTTGCCGGTACGGATTCATACTTAGATGGAGCAGGTTCATGGGTACAAGGAGCCATTACACCCACTTTAACACAGAGTAGAATGGCCCTCTCTGTTATGGAAGAACTAAAATCAATAGAAGGCTTTCCCATGGATAAATTAATTGTTACCGGTCATTCTTTAGGAGGACGCTTGGCGGCGGAAGTAGCAATCGAATATGGAGTATTAGCCTACACATTTAATGCTGCCGGGGTTTCTACTGGAACAAAAGAAAGATTGGAAAAAGAAGGGAAGTGGAACAATACGGCAAATATAATCAACATTCAAGCAGGAAATGATGGACTGACATCTTTACAGGAGGTTGTTTCAGTAGTAACTGGAAGTAAAAGTACTTATGTTAATAATTCTTTTGTTAATTCAGCAATTAATGCTCTCGGTCCCATTTTTCCGAGTCTCCTCACTACTAACAAAGATATTACTACAGTTGGCGGTGTAGTAAAAATAGATGAAAGCGCCGGAGGTCATGATATGGGGTCTTTGTACAACGATATAATGAACATGAAGGAGGTCATTTATGATGAGATTATCAAACGCTAATGCCGGGGTTCTGTCAGGTCGGTAGGTCAGATTTCAGGCTGCTGGGATCGGCCACTTGTTAGTTGATGATTTTGGCCACCCGTTCAAGCAGTCGCGAGTGCATGTAAAATTTTGCATCTTTACGGATATTATGACTGCATAGAAAGCGTTGATGTAATCAAAACAGGTTTTAGTTTTGCCAATGATATCATCGAAAAGATAAAACCTTTTGCTAATTAATTGATAATATGACGTTGTATCTCCCCATCATTGCAAGGAGTATGACAGGAGGCTTGATTATTTATTTATTTTTTCTTTCAATTCCAATAATAACGCTACATCCTTATCGCGCATTTTACCCTCACGATTTGGCGGACAATTTAAAATCAAGATATTATCTTGGGAGGTAGCTATTTTGTATAACTCAACCAATTCATCTACTGACTTGTAGGTGTCATCGTAGGTGTGATAAAACCATCGAGAACTCATACAAACAGTTGATTCCCAAGGCATATAATATGTTTCCCCGTTGTATGTAAATAATTTAGGGTCAGGATTGGCAGGCAGATAAGGGTCGCCAAGACGAAAATCGCTTGGAAAATAACGTATCGGATCGCCTTCTTTTTGTTTGTCCGGATAGATAGGTCCTGGCCTTGATTCCCAATCTGTGCCCGGTTTGTCAGGTTCGCCAATCGTCCAGTTGACGCCTATTTGACATTGGGGTTCGCGACTTTTGATGGTTTTGTATATCTCAGCAATCGGCCATCTGTAACTTGGCTTTTCCCAACTGCCATCGAACCAAAACTCAACTATTCTCACATATTTTCCGGTAATATCCATCAGTTCATTGAGTTGGTCGATCATATACCGGTTATAAGCATCATCTAAGGAAGCATCTTTCGTGTCGGCATTTTGTTTTCTATCCCACAACGAATAATATAATCCCAAACTGATTCCCTGCGCTTTACATTCCTTGGCAACAGCTTCCACTACATTGACAGGATTACCGGAAGCAGCCACATCATACTCGGTACACTTACTGTCCCAAAGACAGAAACCTTCATGGTGTTTTGAAACAAGGATAATATATTTCATTCCTGCATTTTTGGCTGTTTCCACCCACTGTTTTGCGTCAATTGTAGTGGGTCGATAGGACGATGCCGGTAACGAGCCATCAGTCCATTCCTGATCATGGAATGTATTGATGCCAAAATGGATAAACATACCATACTTACGGTTGATTTGCTGTTGCTGAAATTTTCCGGGAGTTGATGCAGGAACTGGCCGGTCAATGCCCTGATTTGTTTGTGTACATGCAACAGCCAGAACGGCACATATTGCCGATACTGCTACAATTGCTTTATCTGAAATGCCTCTTGAAACGGTCATGGCAAAACCAACGAAAGCAACAGAAATCTTACGGAGATATTTTACGATTTTTTTCATGGGTAGTTATAATAATGAATAATGAACAATGAACAATGAACAATGATCTTACGGTTTTACGGTCTATTTTTATAATAATAACGGCCTTTCTTTTGGGATTTCTTTCCGTATTCAATGGCTCTTGATGGACAACGGTTTATACATGACAGGCACTGTGTGCAATGACTACCCCAGACCGGCTTATCTTTCAATGTGATATTTTTAGTGGGGCACATTTTTACGCAATGTCCACAGGAGGTACATGTGGATGTCGTATGAAAGGGACGGCTGTCAATTGCATATTTACAAAACAACGGGTAAATGATGCGCGATTTCAGAAAAGACATCGATCCTTTTTTATATTCCTTGATGGGTGAATCGTCGTGAATCGCTTTGGTGATTTGGGGTAATTTCAGTTTAGCGTCTTCAATTTTTTTGTTTTCAAGCTCTTTGCCGTCTACATCAAATCCGGGTAAAAGCATGTAATTGTTAGGCATTTGGATGGAACAGGTATGGCGACATATCCAACCCTTCGCCTGTATCATCTTCCGGAACATCTCTTTGGTATACCCACATTCATCGCCGCATACAAACAGGCCAAAAATGGTTTGACCGCTATAACCTGTTATGCGTAATCGTTCTATAAATGTACGCATAACAGGCGGAATACCCCACGAATGAACGGGGAAAACGAATCCAAGACGTTCGGCAGACAGTAATTCAAATTCCGGCATATCAAAAGTATCGCCATCGATATAATCGGCAATAGCAATAGCTTTATCACATAGCCCTGTCGCTACCGATTTTGCTACCCACTGTGAATTACCTGTCCCTGTAAAATAAAAAATCATATTCAAACACTATTATTGATTATTTGTGCTTCCGCCGATTAAGTCAAGCAGTTCGTTAGTGATGGCTTGTTGGCGTGATTTATTGTATTCTATCGTCAGTTCGCTGACTAAATCGTCGGCGTTGTCGGTCGCTGTCTGCATGGCGATCATGCGTGCGGCATGTTCCGATGTGTTGGCGTTCAAGAGTGCGGCATATAACTGCAATTGGACATTCTTAGGAATAAGCGCCTTGAATAATACTTCGCGGGAAGGCTCCAGGATATAATCTATGTCCTGTTTTTCCTGTACCGGAAGTTTTACCGGCAGTAATTGCTTCGTCACTAATTTTTGCGTACCGACGCTTTTGAAATGGTGATAGATAAGTTCGACAAGATCAAGCTGTTTATTCTCAAATTTTTCTATTAATGAAGCAGCAAGGGCGGCGATTGCAGGATAGTTGGTTTTACCGGCGAGATTTTCAAAGTTTTTGGTCACGGTTATTTTCGATTTATGACAAAAATCGTAAACTTTTTTGCCAATGGTATACACATGGATATGGCTTGCTTCCAACGATTTTTTGTAATTATCAACCCGCTTTTGCAGTACGTGTGAGATATTGGAATTATAGGCGCCACACAGGGACGAATCGGAAGAAAAAACAATAATGGCTACATGCTCTACGGGACGTTCAACGCCTAACGGTCCCGAATAATCGTTTGTAGGCAATGAATTTAGGATACGACGTATTTCTTCCGCGTAGGATGACATTACATGCATCACGGATTCGGCCTTAATGAATTTGGATGATGATACCATTTTCATCGCCGAAGTAGTTTTCCGGGTGCTTTTGACCGCGGTTATCCGTTTCTTTATCTCTTTAAATGTAGACATATAATTAATTACGAATTACGAATTACGAGTTTTATGATTAACTGAAAACTGATAACTGAAAACTGAAAACTACGAAGCGACCATGGCGGCGCAGGCTTCAATGGCGGATGTGACGCTTTCATTTAATATACCTTTTCGTAACGGTTCCAATATATCTTCCTGATGGCTACTTCTGAGAAGGTGCAGGAAGGATTGTTCAAATTCGGATACTTTGCTTAACTCCAATTTGTTAAGAAGACCTTTTGTGCCGCAGTACAGGATGGCTATCTGTTCTTCTACCGGCATGGGAACATATTGGGACTGAATGAGCAGTTGAGTATTTTTTTGTCCCTTGTTGATGGTAAACATCGTGACGGGGTCGAGGTCGCTTCCGAACTTGGTGAACGATTCGAGTTCGCGGTATTGCGCCTGGTCGATTTTCAAGGTTCCCGCAACTTGTTTCATCGCTTTGATTTGTGCGCTACCTCCGACACGTGAAACGGAGATACCCACATTGATGGCCGGTCGTATTCCCTGATTAAATAAGTCGTTTTCGAGAAAGATTTGTCCGTCGGTTATCGAGATCACATTGGTAGGGATATAGGCGGATACATCACCGGCTTGTGTTTCGATGATCGGCAAGGCTGTGAGGGTGCCTCCTCCTTTGACTTTACCTCGGAGGCTTTCGGGGAGGTCGTTCATTTTTTCGGCCACCTCCTGTTGGTTGATAATTTTAGCGGCACGTTCTAACAGGCGTGAGTGCAGGTAGAAAATATCACCGGGGTAGGCTTCGCGTCCTGAGGGACGACGCAAGACAAGCGATACTTCGCGATAGGACACGGCCTGTTTGGACAGATCATCAAAGATAACGAGTGCATGGCGACCGGTATCACGGAAATATTCGCCGATAGCAGCGCCGGCATAAGGAGCGAAATACTGCAGGGCGGCGGGGTCGGAACCGGTGGCCACTACCACAATTGTATAATCCATGGCTCCTTTCTCCGACAATGTGTTCACTACCGAGGCTACGGTTGAGCCTTTTTGTCCCACAGCTACATAGATACAATAAACAGGATCGCCATTTTCGTAGTTGGTACGTTGATTGATGATGGTATCTAAGGCGATAGCTGTTTTACCTGTCTGACGGTCGCCGATGATGAGTTCACGTTGTCCCCGGCCTATCGGGATCATGGCGTCGATAGCTTTTATCCCCGTTTGTAAGGGTTGATTTACCGGTTGGCGGAAGATGACTTGCGGCGCTTTTCGTTCGAGCGGCATACGAAAACGTTCGCCTTTGATGACCCCATTGCCGTCAACCGGTTCGCCAAGCGGGTCAATGACGCGTCCGAGCATACCTTCCCCGACGTCGATAGATGAGATTTCTTTGGTACGTTTCACAGAAAAACCCTCTTTCACTTGATCGGTAGGGCCGAGAAGAACAGCGCCTACGTTGTCTTCTTCCAAGTTCATCACGACCCCTTTGATGCCGCTTTCAAATTCTATCAGTTCGTTTGCCTCGGCGTTATTCAATCCATAGATACGGACGACGCCGTCGCTTACCTGAAGCACCGTGCCTACTTCGTCAAAGGAGGCTTTGATATTTATTTTATCTAATTGCATTTTAAGCACATCCGAAACTTCGCTTATTTTTATTGGAGCAATCATTTTTTTAATTATGTATTATGAATTATGAATTTTTCGTTTTAATTGGTGAAATTCCCGGACAAAAACCGACAACTACAAAATTGATTTGTTGACTTGTACTAATTGGCCGCTTATCCGGTCTAATTGTCCGCGAACAGAGGCATCGATACGTAAATCATTCAGTTGATAGATAAAACCTCCGACGATGGAGGGGTCAATATGGTTTGAAAACTCCACTTTGCTGTGCGTTTTCTGCTCTGTGAAGCGTCGAATGCGTTTAATTGCCATATGCGACAATTTCTTCGCTGAGACAAGATGAACGACGCTGATTTTTTTCTTTTTACGATAAATCATCTGATAACTAAGCGCTATCATTAAGATAGAATCGGTGCGGTGATTGGCCACAATCAGGTCGATAAAATCAAGATATGATTGTTCTGCATGTTTGCCCGTTGCATTTTTGAGCAGGTTGGCTTTTGTCTTGACAGAAACCATAGGCGACCTTAAATTGTTTTTCAAATCCGGCATACGACGCCATAACGCTTCCAACATCTCCATCCGATGATATAGCAACGTTTCTTCCCCCAAGTCATAAGCATGGTCAAACAGCGCCTTAGCGTATCTTTTCGAAATTAGTCCCTCGTTCATAACGGAATAATTGAATAACTGAAAACTGAAAACTGAAAACTGAAAACTAATTCCTCATAGCGTCTGAATTTTCAATATCGTCAAGGAACTGCGAGATCAAATGTTCGTGATTCCCTTCGCTATCCAATTGTTGACGCAGTATCTTTTCAGCAATATCGACCGATAACAGGGCGACTTGCGAACGAATCTCACCGAGCGCCTTTTGTTTTTGCAGTTCAATCTGTTTGAGCGCTTCATCAAGTTTTAGTTTGCCTTGCAGGGCTGCATCCTCTTTCGCTTTTTGAATGATAAGGGCGGACTTTGTTGTCGCTTCCTTTATCAGTTCCTGTTGGTGTTTACGGGCTTCATCGATCAGTTCTTCGGACTTTTGTTTGATGCTTTCCAATGTGCGGTTTGCTTCATCGGCGTTGGCTAACGATTGCAGAATATATGCTCTCCTGTCATTCACCGATTTGGTGATGACAGGGAAAGCGAATTTTGCCAAAATGCCGAATACAATGGCAAAAGAGAGGGTCATCCAGAACAATAACCCGAAATCCGGCGTTAATAGTGACATCGATTTTTTATAAGGCCATCAGACAAACAACAATTGCAAACAGGGATGCTCCTTCTATCAGAGCCGCCACAATGATCATCGACATACGTATATCGCCGGCGGATTCCGGTTGGCGTGCAATAGATTCCATGGCGGCGGCGCCGATCTTGCCTATACCGAATGCGGCGCCTAATACGACAAAAGCTGCGCCGATAGGACCGGCAAAAGAGCCTAAGTTAGCGGTTGCTTGTTGCAGAATGTTTAATAATGACATAGCTGTAAAATTTTAAAGTGAGTAAATTATTAATGTTTATTCTATTTTCTTTATTTACGTTTGTGTTCATGGCTATGCTCCTGACGGGAAAGACCGATAAACACAGCCGAAAGCATGGTGAATACATAAGCCTGAATATAGGCGACGAGCATCTCCAAAAAGCTCATAAAAACGGATAATATGACCGAAAAGGCCGTCATACTCACGTTCATAACGGTTCCCATCCGGACGGTTATGAAAACCAAACACGTCAACGCCAAAATGATGGCATGTCCCGCCGTGATATTTGCAAAGAGACGAATCGTCAGAGCGAAGGGTTTGGATATGACGCCAAACAATTCGATAACAGGCATCAAGGGAATAGGCGCTTTCATCCAGACGGGTACATCCGGCCATAATATCTCTTTCCAATAGGCTTTGTTTCCAAACAGGTTGATAGCTGTCATCGTACAAAGCGCCATCACAAGCGTCACGCCAATATTACCCGTCACATTGGCGCCGCCGGGGAAGAATGGAACCAACCCCATGACATTGTTGAGCAGGATAAAGAAAAAGGCCGTAAGCAGGTAAGGCGAATAACGCGCATAATCTTTCCCGATACTGCCGCGTATGATATCATCTTCCACACTCATGATAAACATTTCCATCATACCGGTGAATCCGCCGGGAACATCATTGCGGGGATGTTTTTTGTACCAGCGGGCAACCGACAAAAACAACGTCAGCATGATGAGTGAATTGATGATGATGGCAAACGCAATTTTCGTAAGCGACAGATCAAGCGGTCGTTTTTCCTGCCCTGCCTTGTCTAACTCGACGATTTTCCCTGCATATCGCTCCGAGCCTGATATATAAAACCCTTGGTATTGTTCCCCATGCGCTAAATGAGCAGACGAAAACAGATGGAATCCGCTATTCGACGAATAGACTATCACAGGGAGATAAATGGAAACATGCCGGTCGTTTATCGTTGTTATATGCCACCAGTAGGCATCCTTGATATGGTCGAAGATGACATCTTTCGGATTGAGCTCACCCCCCGTTACCTCTTCCGCCGCCACACTTGCGCTAACAGAACAGGCAAATAAAATAAAAATAAAAAGTCGTAATATTGGGCCTTTTACAGATTGCTTCGCAAGCTCGCAATGACGGGAGGCGTACATCGTCATTGCGAGCCTGCGAAGCAATCCATTTTTCTGAGAACTGAGACCTGAGAACTGAAAACTG
>JGI24702J35022_10001794_pt1 | contig 13240 bp, 10 predicted proteins | sample TergutTh196P4_FD_35022 | JGI IMG/M metagenome (IMG submission 35022)
TTCCGGACGCCATCAATGCTGTTTTTCCCGAAACGGAAGTTCAGTTATGTATGGTACACATGGTACGAAATTCTGTGAAATATGTCCCTTACAAAGACCGCAAAGCGGTAACAACCGGCCTAAAAGAAATCTATCTTTCCCCGTCTGCGGATGCAGCCGCCAATGCCTTGGAGCGGTTTTCTGAAAAGTGGGATCGTAAATACCCTGCTATTTCCAGATCCTGGCGGGGCAGGTGGAATGAGGTAATCCCATTTTTTAAATTTTCATCTGATATCAGGAAAGCGATTTATACGACAAACGCAATTGAGTCCATTAATTACAACCTTCAACGGAACTTAAAAACCAGGCAATCTTTTCCCAATGACGAATCAGCGATGAAATTGGTTTTTATGATCTTGCGTAGGATTTCAAAAAAGTGGACAATGCCAATCAGGAATTGGGGTGAAGCGTTACACCAATTTGCAGTTATTTATGGGGATAGAGTCCCGTTATGATATTTTGCGTTCTACACAAAAAATGTTATAGGTTCTAAAGAAAAGTGAGTTTTTTGAAAGGGCCCGATCGTGTGATACGCACCCCTTCTTTGTGCTGCGAACCGGAGGTTCGATGCGCCTTTGTGTGATGATATTTTAAAGTAATGCTTTCCTGCAAATTCGTCAAAATGTTTAGACAAATCTTAGCTCCTTGTATTACAAGGAATTAGCGATCGTCTATCGTACCGGACCGCATATCAAAAGTTTCACGGTGAGCGCTATTTTTCTCGCGCTGTTTCCCTGCCAATCCCGACTCTACAGACTACAGACTATTCCCCTTCTTACAATCAAAATTTCTTAAAATCTTCAATAGCTTTTATACCTGATTCCGCCTGCCGCCTGATTTCTTCAATCCATTCTTTTGTAGTTGCGTCTTTTAGGCGTTCATAATTCCATTCGCGGATTTTATGAATATCATCTATGGTAAAGTCAGAGCTTATTTGAGGTTTTGGGATATTATGTATCATCTTCATCTCCTTCTATAAGTACAGGTGGAGAATAAATCAAGAGATCAGTGTAGCCTTCGAGGGCTGAAATAGCCTTAACACCCATCATTGTTTTATGGTTTACTATGTGTCTAAAATTCCAGGAAACGATAGCATCACAACCTGATATTAGGGCATTTGCTATATGTTGGCAATCTAAAATACTCTTTTTCCTTAAAATATTAAGGTCAACCATTTTTGTTGCAATCGCTATAGATTTTTCATCCGAATTAACTAAGGTATAGTTAATTTGACTTAGGTACTTATATAATGTATTTCTTTTTTCTTCACTACAGCCATTAATTTCTGTAATAGCAATGTCAGAAATTACGGCTTCGTATTCTTTTTTTTAATTTTATCCCATGAAAGAAACATGACCCTTTATCCCATAGAGGTAAAAAAACCGTTAATCCCAAGACGAGTGATTTTAAGGCTTTTAACACTTTGCCGGTTTTTAAAAAGAAAATCGGGACAGGAGCGGTTATTTGTCTTTATGAAAGATCAATCTCCATTGATAAAGATGTGGTTGCGGTTCCTGTATGGGAGAAATAATGATTGTTGCAATATAGATCCCATTATAACCTGGGGAAATTTTTGTTTTGACAATTTTATCAAGCTCCGATACAATTTGTACAATTCATTATCTTTCTAAAATTGATGTATTATCGAGGAAATAAAAAATGAATTCTGGTTCAAATGAAAGTATGACAAAGCAAAAAATTTTGACATGCGCCGCCTGTTTATTTGCAGAAAAAGGTTTTACAGAGACATCAATTCGTGAACTGGCTGATGCTGTCGGCGTAAAAGGAAGTTCTCTCTATAACTATTTCCCGTCCAAAAACGCCATTCTGGCACAAATGCTGGAAGACTATTCTTCCTGCAACATTGATGTTTTTGAGGACAGGAACGCATCCCATATATTGCGGGAAAATCCGACAACAGACGGGATACTGAAATGTTTGCAGCTCGGTTTTCCCCCGGACCGGGTGAAGTATTTTCTGAATGTACTCTGCGTGCTGCTTCAGGAACAGCTCCGTAATCCCCTTATACGCAGCTTTATTAGAGAACACATTATCCTGCGCGTAGAACGGAACGTTAAGTCAATTATTGATGAATTAAAAGCCCTTGGTATCATCCGTCAGGATGCCGACCCGGATTATTGGATAAAAGTTTGCTCAAGTCTTTTATATGCCTTTTCCGTCCGTATCATGCTGGGGATAGGCGACAATAACCCTGAATTCACCGGCAGGGGTATGGCTGAAATGCTGAGATACACATTCGATTTAATGTTTGAGAAATGCAGCAGGTAAAGATACCCTTCTTCAAAATGCTCTCTTTCGGTGGATTACAGTTCGCCACAGGTATATATTCAGCGTTTTTGTCATATTACCTTGTGATGTTCTGTACCGATGTGGCGATGATTCCTGCGGCTGTAACCGCTGTTCTGCTGCTTTGCCATCGCTTGTTCAGCGTGGTCATTGGTCAGGCGGCAGGTTTGTTTATTAACCGTTCACATTTTAAAGAAGGCAAATACCGTCCTTACTTTAAATGGTGTTCGCTGCCATTTGCCATTGGCGTGGCGGCGCTGGGCCTGACACCTGGAATCAGCGGCGATGGCAGGATTATTTACGCTGCTTTCGCGCTGCTTCTCTGTGAACTTTGCCAGTCGGCGCTGTACACAGCGTCCATGGCCATGCTTCCCTATCTTGCACCGGACGATGTAAACCGGACAAAATTTGTTTCATTTTCAAACAGCAGTGCAATTTTAGCGTTTATTGTCGTCGGTACTTTTATGCTGCCTTTGGCTGGTTTTTTTGGCGGCGGCGACAGGAACAAAGGCTTCGCACTGACTCTGGGGTCTTTCGCAGTTATTGCGGGGCCGTTAATTTTTAATGCTTACATCCGCCTGAAAGAAGATCATCATGGCAATGTTAAGGACAAGCCCGGTATTAAAAATATATTTCTTGCCATTGGACTCAATAGGCGGATCCTGCTGTTTTTGGCTGGTTTCTGTCTTTACTCCATGGCCGACTCGTTTAAAAACATGACAACATATTACTACATAACTTACAATATGAGGCGGTCGGATTTGCTGCCTGTAATTATTCTGGCAGGACTTGTCTCGCCCCTGGCTGTCCAGCCCATTATTCCACGGCTTTTGGCATTCGCAAAGAAAGAGACGCTGATCATTTTTGGACTATTTGCGTCATCCTGTTCCATCCTCCTGATGCTGGCAGCCGGTGACAATCCATTCGCGCTCGTCGCCTGTATTGTAGTTTATGGTGTGTTTACTGCCATTGCTGCAAATTTGGTTTACACCGTAATGGCTTCTTTTTCCGATGAGATGCGCATAAGGCAGAACATGAGCATGAGTGAAATTATTACTGCATCCCTTGGCTTAAGCTCAAGTCTCGGCGCTGCCATTGCAAGCAGCGCTGTGCCAATGGCAATGGCGGCATTTGGATATTCGGCACAGGCTGCTTCCCAGATAGCCGGTGCGCTGACAGGTATCAGGGTATTGTATATCTTTTGTACTGCCGGCGGCCTGGCGCTGTCTGGCTTTGTCATGATTTTGTTCTGTAGGCAATATTAACACATTGCATATTCATAACTGGTGCATTGACTTTTCTCCGAAAAAATCGTTCTGCCGTTTTCCCTGAAGATAAACTCCGCGGGGCAGGATACGCTTTCTTTAATTGGCAATTTCATAATGAAATGATAAAGTGGACGAATGAACAATAAGGGAATCAAGGAAGGCTGTGTTGGGAATTTAGAAGCGGGTATAAAATATTCTTATCTGCGGAGAAAACAACATTGTCCCGGACAATGGGAAAATATTTGAGTTTATGTCTTTTCTTGAAGAAAAAAGTGAAAGGGATCAACCGGATCTGTTTTTTTAGGGATGCTTAAAAACCATGATTCCGTCTGATGTTTACCTGAATAGTCTTAACTTTGAATACCTGTGCCAGCGGCCCGAGTTTTTCCCGGAGCATTCGTCAATTATTTTAAAAAGCCAGGATACAAATTCTGTTTCGGAGCCGGCTTCGTAACCGGTAAAACCCATTACCTGATAAGGTACGTTATCTGATGAAGCAATAACACTCTGGGAAAAAGACTGGAAAGATGCCAAAGATGCAGGTCCCAAAAGATCTACCGGAGTATTTTTCCCCCAGGCGTTGCTGCCTGATTTAAAGCTGCTGTTTCCGGTATTAATTTCCGGCATTACAAGAGACAGTGACCCGGCTCCTGCACGGCGGAAATACAGGGCCAGTTCCCTTATCAGAAAAAACCATCCTTTAATTTCATCGTTCACAAGGATATCAATTTCCTGGGGCATAAGTGTTTCGGCGGTTTTAAAAACTGCCGGAGGTGAGCAGACAAGAACGGCATCGTTTATCCGTTCCAGCCGGTTTTCTGCGGCCAATACAAGTGTTCGGGCGGATATGGGGCTTGCCGGATTCCACGACAGGGGAATTGCTCCTCCGGCGGTTTCCTCCTGGGGCATTGGGTCAACCCTTCCGCCGGGAGTTGGAAAGCGATGCGGAATTTGTACCGAGGCAAAGACTTCTACCCGCTTTGCAGCCTCGGCGGCAGCGGCGGAAAACAAGGATGATTTATTTCCGCAAATCAGTATACCCCTGGTCATGGTATTAGTTTATCCCAGAGACGGCATTTAAGTTAAGCCCGCCGGGCTGACACATACCGGATCGGCTTAATCTTCCATTATCAGCAATGTTCTTGGATCAAGCCTCAGGGCCAGGTGTTCCAAGCCGCGGGTATTGCGGTCTTTGGAAACGGTAAGCGCGATATGGGCCAGAGTGGAAGGACGATCCTGCCGGACATCAGCCGGGGACTTTGATTCCAAAACAATAACAACCGAAAAATATTCCGCGTAATCCTTTATGACCAGGGGAATGTTTTTCTTGTCATAAAATGGTTCTTTGCCCTTAACCGTACAGGAGTACCAGATTGATACTCCCATTTCTTCCGCAAAGGATTTTATTGCGGCTATTTGGTTTTTTCCGTCCGAAGAGAAATCAAAACCATCAATGATCAGGAGTTCCGCATTAAATCCACCGTCTTTGATCAAAGCCTTTATGCTTCGCAGGATCTGTTCTCCGGAAATTCCTTCCTGGGTAAACTTCATAAGTACCCGGTTTTTTACAATATCATCCTTTACATCATCTTCGTTTTCAAGATTTTTTTTCCTGATGAATTCATCAAAGATATTCTCATACCATGTCAGGATATATTCAGTATGCCGGGTAAAGGAAATATGGATTACCTTTTTGCCCTGCAGCAGTTTGTCCAGGGCGATCTGTACAAGCACCGATGTTTTCCCGATACCGGAGAGAGATGCAATGACTCCCAGTTCTCCAGGCCCAAGCCCTCCGTTTATGGAATTCATAAAAACGCGCACAGGACTGCGCTGGATTATTTCATCTTTTACCATTTCCCTCATACTCCTTGATTAGCGCTTCGGAAATGCTCTGCGGAACTTTTCCGTATTTTTCAAACTCCATTGTGAATTCCGCTTTGCCCTGGGTAAGGGAACGAAGCACCGTAGAATAACCAAACATTTCGTTCAGGGGCACTTCAGCTTCCACCCTGGAGGAAAATCCGTCTTCGGTAGAGGACAGAATAATTCCCCGCCGCTGATTGATTGAGGCATAAACATTTCCCTGAAATTCCGAAGGACTTTCGACAGAAACTTTCATCAGAGGTTCCAGAATACAGGGTTTGGCTTTTAAATAGGCTTCCCTGAAGGCGCCGATTGCCGCCTGCTGGAATGCAATGTCCGATGAGTCTACCGGGTGGCTTTGACCATCGTTAATGACACAGCGGACATTCACAATCGGGAAACCGATTAGGCTCCCTTTCTTTATAGCCTCCCTAAAACCTTTGTCACACGATGGTATAAATTCCGTTGGGATGGCGCCGCCTCTGATATTATCAATAAATTCGTAATCCTCTCCGGCAAGCGGTTCCATATAACCGGCCACCCGTCCGTACTGACCGGCACCGCCTGTTTGTTTTCTGTGGGTATAGTTGAATTCCGAGCGATGGGTTATGGTTTCCCGGTATGCCACCTGCGGCATTCCTGTATCCACATCGCACTTGTATTCACGGCGCATGCGTTCAATATAAACTTCAAGATGAAGTTCTCCCATGCCCTGGATTATGGTTTGGCTGGATTCGGGATCAATATAAGTTTTAAATGTCGGATCCTCTTTTGTAAAGCGGTTCAGAGCTTTGGCAAGCTGATCCGCGCTTTTTTTGTCTTTTGCCGTAACAGCCAGGGAAATTACAGGTTCCGGTACAAACATTGAGCTCATGGCGTAGTTAAGTCCGCCCCCGCAGAAAGTGTCGCCGGAAGCGCATTCAATTCCGAAAAGGGCTACAATATCTCCGGGAGCTCCCTCGTTTATGTCTTCCATATTATCCGCATGCATGCGTACAAGACGGCCCACTTTGAATTTTTTCCGCGCCCTTGTGTTCAGCAATTCTTCACCTTTCCTTAAAACCCCCTGGTAGATCCTTACATAGGTGAGTTGTCCGTATTGGCCGTCCTCAAGTTTGAAACCCAGGGCGACGGTGGATTTGGTTTCATCCGACGAGAGCTCTTTCTGTTCTTCGTTATTGTCCAGGTCAAGAGCGTAATTTTTTACTTCCGTGGGATCCGGAAGGTAATAATTAACCGCATCCAGAAGGAGCTGGATGCCTTTGAATTTATGGGCGGAACCCATCATTACAGGAACAAAAGTTTCCGAAAGAGTGCCTTTTCGTATTGCCTTCCGTATGAGATCATCAGAGATGGATCCGCCGGCCAGGAATTTTTCCGCCAATTCATCGGAAAATATGGAAACCGCGTCGATAAGTTCTTCCCGGTACTTTTCCGCTTCCCTTTTTAAATGAGAGGGGATTTCGGCATAACGTATTTCGGTTCCCTGATCGCCGTCAAAATAGACAGCCTTCATGGTTACTAGATCCACTACACCTTCAAGTTTATCCTCCAGGCCGATGGGGATCTGTATCATCACCGCATTAAGTCCCAGTTTTTCGCGCAGCTGATTTCGCACTTTAAAGGGATTGGCCCCTGTACGGTCACACTTGTTCACAAAGGCAATCCGGGGAACATGGTAACGCTTTAGCTGCCTGTCAACGGTAATGGACTGGGATTGAACCCCGCCCACCGCGCAGAGCACCAGAATCGCTCCGTCCAAAACCCTGAGTGACCTTTCAACTTCAATTGTAAAATCAACGTGTCCAGGGGTGTCGATTAGGTTAATTGTATGATCTTTCCATTCAACCTGCGTCGCCGCCGACTGAATGGTAATGCCCCTTTCCCTCTCGAGCTCCATATGATCCATGGTTGCCCCCACTCCGTCCCTGCCCCGGACTTCGTGGACAGCATGAATTTTCTTGCTATAAAACAGAATACGTTCTGAAAGGGTGGTTTTCCCCGAATCTATATGTGCGCTGATTCCAATATTCCGCATCCTATAGACTTTTGTTTTTTCATCATTGGTCTTTCCGATTGATGTCCGTTCAACATCGATGCCCATTATTATAATACTCCTTAATCCCATAAAAATAGGAAGATAAAAACGACAAAAATGATAGAAAAAGTCGTTGTTTGCTAGAATATAGCAAAGATTTCAACAAATTTCAAGGCAAAAATGGTGCCTGACACCACTCCAGAAAAGCCTTTATTTCTTCCCGGCTTACCCCACTGCCTCCCTTTGCGTCAAGGCGGGGGACCGGTTCCGATTTTTTCCCGGAAATATAACGGAAGGCCGGCAAATACCAGACCTCATTCTTTTCATAAGCGAGATCATTGTTTTCTCCGGGACTGGAAGCGTATTTCCCGCTTTTTAGGATTTCTAGAAATTTAGCCCTTTCGACAATGCCTTTAAGAAGCTCTGCAAGGACTTCAGCTTTCTCTACATCCCGCCTTTCTATGGCGACCCCCTGAAACATGGCTCTGTGAAAAGAATCCATTTCCGCCCCAAGTTCCGCCGCCGCATAATATGCCTGTACGCAGAGATCCGTATGAGGCCGGCTTTCTTCAGGCCTGGGATGGGCTTCTATGGGCCGCCACTCTATTTCCATTTCAGGAAAGGCAGGAAGCAGATCCATAAGTTCTTCGAATCCCCTTTTGCAGAAAGGGCATTCATAGTCGTAAAAAATCCGGAATTTTGACATGATATTTTCCTTTTTTTGGTTTTTATATTACATTTAATATTCCAAAGCTGTTCTAAGAAGGGCGATGAAGTGATCCTGGGGAATAAACTCCGGTACACTGTTGCCTGTACCCAGGGCGTAAGCGCCCCTCCCCTCGGAACGTTTTAACATGGCGCGGCAGCGGGAAGCAATTTCTTCCTCTGAACTTTTTATTATGAAGTTAATATCTATACCGCCCAGAATCGCTATTCTGTCATGCCAGCGCTCATAGGCGTCTTCCACAGGCATAATGGCATCTTCGAAGGAATGTTTTCCGTCAAATCCCATATTATCGATGATGTCATCCATTATATCATTTGCATATCCGCAGGAATGCAGTACAGCAGGTGTTTTCCTTTCATGGGCCAGGGCGACGTACTTTTTATGCCAGGGAAAGACATATTTTCGCATATCAGCAGGAGAAAGAAATGTCTGATGCTTAAAACCCCAATCGTCGTTGGACATTAGTAACCCAACAGTATCGTAATTCAGGGCTATTTCACAGTATTTAAGAAGTGACTCGCCTACACGGTTGAATATTGCCTCTGCCAGTTCTGGATTATCATAGAGCAGAAGGCACAGGTTATCATAGCCGGTTAGGGCAATTACATTTTCAAGGACGCCGCATGGCATCATTAGCATGAGTTTCATTCCCTCAGGCAGATCGGGACTTATCTTTTCCAGCCGCGAATAATCATAATTGGAAGGAAGAGGCCACCTGTATTTTTCATAGGATTCTTCATCGGTAATGACAAAACCCTTGTTTAAAGAAATGGTACTCTTCTTTTCCTGCTGCTTTGTTTCAAATAAAAGACTGCTGCCATAGGTAGGGGCATAATCATAACCCGCCGCAGCGTATGCGTCCACAACAAGTTTTAGGTTTTCCAGGGCGGCTTCTTCGTCCGGGAGATCCCCATCAGCTTTCTTGTTGACAAGCTTCCGTCCTGCCAGTCTTTCATAGAGCGGCAGATTCAAAAAAAGTTCAAAAAGTGTCGGCCTTGACGGCTCTTCCCTGCGAAGTACCTTATAGAGGTTTTCCATATCCGGTTTACGGTTATGAAGTTTCATGGATACAGGAAGGATAACACAAATAAATTTATTTTAAAAGGTGACGAATTTCTGGTATTACTCTACAATCGCTTCCGAGATAATCCTACCGTCTCTGGAATAGAGTTTTCTGGCATTGAACTGATCCGGAATTTGTTCTCCGCGGTGGTAAAACATGTATTGAATAATTCCCGGAGGGAGGTTGAGGGTAAGTACATAGAAGCCTGGGCTTGTTTCTTCCAGAACATACATAAAGGGGTCCCAGTTGTTGAAGTTTCCCCCCACCGTGACCAATTCTCCCGGTAAAGTTTGGTAAACAAACCTGTAGGTTCCGGGTGGTGTTACCTGAATAGGGGAGTTTTTGGGCTTCGATGGGAGGGGAAGGCGGGATTCTGTGATTCCCGACGAACCTGTAATTGTCAGGGGGTTATAGGGATCAATGGTCCAAAGTCCGTCAATAATCATCCGGTAATCCATGTTTTGGAGGCCTTCCGGAATAATTTGAAGGTGGAACATGATCCCGGAATCCACATTTGGATCGACATTTTTCAGCATTTTCCCGTTTACCATGAGTTCAGCCCGATCCCGGGGAACCATGAGCCGCTTAAACCAGTATACTTTGGCATAACCTTCATAGGCAAAGGAAATACCTACTCTGTTATGGGAAGAAGGAGCGGTAAAAACTACTCCATCATCATAAATTTCAGGCTTCCCGGGAGCGGATATGGACCTAAGATAGTCAATAAATTGATAAGATTCTATATCGACTGCTCCGATATTTCCGATAATTATAATAAGGAGCGCCGCTGGTATGAAAGCTTTCATTTTATTCTTTACAATTATCGGCGGATAAATCAATATCTTAATATGCCGTCCTTACATGACTTGGGAGAGTTTAAAGCCTCATTTGGAGAATTAGGAGATGAAAAGCGGACCCTTATAGATCTTGGTCTGCCTTCTGACGATCTCCCTCTGCCTGACCATGAACCTGCCATAATTGCGGATTCAATGGTTGAAGCCAGTACCATAGAAACAGAAGAGGAAACCTCAGGATCGGACATGCTTAATTATGGTGATCTTGGAGATCTCCTGGGAAGCATGGATAACCAGATCCTTGGAACTCCGGCATCCGTCGAGACGCCGGAAAACGGCCGGCAAGATGAGAATTCCTTTCCAGATATCTCCGGAGGGGATGATGATCTCAACGGTTTTTTTGATGAAATGCAAAATACGGAAAATGTGGAGGAACCGGCTGAATCCAGTCAGGAAGATATTGATTTTGGTAATTTCATTGACACCATCCCGGATGACTTTTCAACAGGGGAATCTTCCGGCGAGGTAATGGAATCTCTCGGTGAGACGGAAGATTTTCCCGGCGAAGCTATGGAATCTCTCGATGAGACAGAGGAATCTTCCGGCGAGGCAATGGAGGAAGATTTTGGCTTACCTGCGGATCTTTTGGATGGGTTTGCAGATGAAATAGAAGCCGAGAGAGCGCTGCCTCACAGTGACGAAGAGGAATCTCCTCTTTCAGACTCAGCGGCGGATACCGGTGAAAGTTTTGGGGATATGGAAATTGGAGAGGCGGATATCTCCGGGGATCTTGCAGATGAAGATTCGGAAATCCCGGATTTTTCCGGTTTTGATCAGGATGAATCCCTTGAACTTCTAAACGAAGAACCCGAATTGTCTGCTTCGGGAATTGATGCGGAAACCGGAAGCGATGATTTGGCAGAGAGTTACGGGGATTTGGACGGACTGGATCTGCTTGATCAGGTTGATGAAGAGGGGGAAGCTTTCCCGGAAACCGGTACAGGGGAATTCGGCGAAGAGACGTTAGGCGAAAGTGACGGGGAAGATTCTTTTGATTTTTCCATGCCTGAAGGAATCCCCGGCTTGGAAGATACCGGAAGCGGGGAATCCGGTATGGAAGTTCTTGCAGACCTTCCGGCAATTTCCGGAGAAGATCATGGGGCAGATCTTTCCGAAGAAGAAGACAGTTTTGATTTGGGTGGTGAACCTTCCGATTTCGATTCTGCTGCCGTTCTGGAAGAGATTACCGGTGATTCTTTTGATAATTTTAAACTGGATGCCAATGTTCTGGCCGGTGGTTTTGACCTAAAAGCCGGAGACTCTGATTTTGGCGGCGGTTTCGGCGAGCTGGATGATTTTTCTCTTTCGGGAATTGACAGTGTCTTTGACGGGAAATCACCTGCAGCGGGGCGGACAGCCGGCAGGTCAGGCAGAGGAAGTGGTTTCAGGGCAGGGACGGATGATGTAGAAGAAATTCGCCTAACCAATGAAGAACTGGATCAGTTCCAGACCACCCTTTCCTCCTATCCCCTGAACCTCAGAATTGCATGCGAGGAACTCATTGCAGAGCAGGCAGTTGCGCCTGACATGATGTCCCGTTTGGTTAAACTTTTGATAAATGGCGCATCAGCCGGTGAAACTGCGGCGCTGGCAGGGCAAATACTTGGAAAGACCATATCCATTTCAAGAGGTTTTGAAAAGAAAACCGGCGAGGCACTGGAAGCAGAGCAGGGAAGTTTTGCATATATTTTTATTCACAACTTTCTTCCGGTTTTCAGGCTCTTTTTGATGATTGCCATGGTACTTCTTTCTATGGGATATCTCGGCTGGAAATTCATTTATACACCGCTCAGAGCGGAAAAAATCTATAAACTGGGATATGAAAGAATAGGTGCTGGCGAATACGGGAGGGCCAATGAACGGTTTCTGGAAGCTTTCAGAATAAATCAAAAGAAGGTATGGTTTTACAGATATGCCAGAGCTTTCATGGAAGCCAGGCAATACACACTGGCAGAAGAAAAGTATCAGGAACTTCTAAATTTTACAGCTTCAAAAAACAAACGGTATATTCCCGAAAAAGCAGCAGTCCTGGAATATGCAGACATGCAGACCAACGTAATTGGTAATTACCAGGCTGCTGATGAAATTCTCCGGCACAATATTCTGGACTATTATCCTTTTGACCGTGACGCACTTCTTGCCCTTGGAGACAATAGCCTGGCCTGGGGGGAATATGAATCTACCCGGCTTGAAGATGCCCGGGAATATTATGCCCGGTATATGGAACGTTATGGCCGTTCCGATCCTTTGCTTGAACGGATGCTAAAGTATTTTATTCGAACAGACAATCTGGAACAGGTTCTGTCCCTTCAATCCCATTTTATGAGTTCCGGAAACAGGGAAATATCCGCTGGAGCTCTGGCTGAACTTGGTGGATACTTTCTGGACAAGAGACTTGAAAAAATTCGGGGTGTTCCCAATGAATACCTGGAATATATAGGCGGCATCAGGGAAATCCTTCTCAGGGCAATACGCCAGGATTCCATGCTACCCGAATCATATTACCATCTGGCCAGGTACTATAACTATTTTGAAAATTTCAATGACGAAAGGCTAACACTTGATCTTGCAGTTCGGGTTTTCGAAGCTGCAAAGGAAGAAAGTCCAAGGCGCATCAGATATCATGTTCTTACTTTGGGCAGATACGCAGAAGTTCTTATCGAAAATAAAGAATTTTTCCCGGCCGAAGAGAGTCTTGTCAAAGGCATTAATATTTATCAGGATGGACTCTCCCGCCGCCTCTTAACGGTTTCGCCGGATTTCGGGAAACTCTATACGAACCTGGGAGATCTGGAATATTTTATAAAAGACGGAGACTTGCAGAGTGCCCTGGATTATTACCGTCTTGGAGAACAAAACGGCTGGGCGCCGCCGGAGATTCGGTATCGAATGGGCGCTGCCTATTACCAGCTGCGTCAATGGGGCCCGGCACAGGAACAACTCTTTGCAGCCTATCGGGAAATGCAGCCCAACCGCCGTATCCTTTATGCTCTTGGAAACGTTTCATATTTTCGGGGCAATTATTTTGCTGCCCAGGGATACTATGATCGTCTTCTGGAAATTCTTGAGGCTGACAGA